>Ga0180732_1000102_pt1 | contig 87949 bp, 68 predicted proteins | sample KR11_01MetaG_FD_148674 | JGI IMG/M metagenome (GOLD analysis project Ga0180732, IMG submission 148674) | Groundwater microbial communities from the Olkiluoto Island deep subsurface site, Finland - KR11_0.1 MetaG | ecosystem: Environmental > Aquatic > Deep subsurface > Groundwater | place... | reverse complement strand
CAATGACAAAATGAAAAATAAAATTGATTTATTCCATGCAAAATAATACAATCTCTTTAAGTGAAGGGAATCTTATAAACTATTCTCGAAATAGGTTCGAGCAAGGTTTAATAAGGTCGATAATTTTATAAAAAATGTATATTGTGGGAATAGACGAAAATGGGCTCGGCCCGAAACTTGGCATGTTCTGCGTGACGGCTTCGCTTTTTGAATGCAATTCTTATGACCCCGGTTTTTTCTGGAAAAAAGCTTCCGACGGAAGGGTTGATGACAGTAAAAAGGTCATGGCCTCCGGCCGCACGGAAAAAGGAAGGCGGATAGCCGCTTCCTACCTTGCGATGCTCGGCGCTGTGCCGGAGACTGACGCTGATTTCATCAAATTTATTAACTTCAGAAAAGCCGGCCCGCGAAGATATGGTTGCCCGGATTGCGGAAGAATCATGTGCCGTGCGGGAAATTCTTCTTTCGCCGCTGATTTTCCCGTTTCTAATGCAGCGGATTTGTCGTCGTCGCTGAAGGCGGCCGGCATAAGATTCGCCGGAGCTGAAAGTTTTTTCTGCTGCCCGGAAGAATTTAACAGGGGTATAGACAGATACGGCTCCAAAATGAGCCTGGAATTTTCCATTCTGGAAATGTTTTTCAAAAAATACAGTTCGCTGTCCGCGAAAGGGGATACACTCTTTATATGCGGCAAACTCGGCGGCACAAAAAGATATGTGCCGTATTTTGATCATCTGAAAAAATACAGACTGCTGTGTTCGTCGGAGGGGACCAGCTCCTTTTATGAATTGGGCGGTTTGGGAAGAATAGAATTTGTCAAAGACGCCGATTCGCTGCATCTGCCGGTCGCGCTGGCTTCTGTTTTCGGAAAACTCGTCAGAGAGGTATTCATGGAAAGCCTCAACGATTATTTCGGCGGATTTCAAAAGGATCTTCCGCGCGTTTCGGGTTACAACGATCCGCTGACCCGGGGGTTTATAGAAAAAACGGCCTCCCTGAGAGAAGATAATGGCGTGCCGGTGGAATGTTTTCTGAGAAAGCGGTGACAGCGGAGCCGTTTCTGCCAAATAAGTATAGAAAGTCAACCCCTGGCACCTCATTGACACTTAGAAAGTCGGCCCACGGACCGCATTGACACTTCCAACTTTTCAAACTATAATAGTACTGTAAGGCCCTAAAAGGGTGCCTCTGAATTGGCTGGTCCAATATCGGCAAATCCGTCGTGAGGCGGAGACGCAAAGCCACGGGTCCCGAGCGGAAGCGCGGGATAGCCGGGTTGCCTGAGGATGCTGTAAGGTTCAGTCAAAGAGGCTGAACCTTTTTTTAATTTATTATAAAAAATTATGAAAACAAGAAAAGAACTTACCGGTTTGATGCTCACGGCTGCCGCGATTTTCGCGTTCAATTTCTGGCTTGAAGCGGAAAAAGGGACGGGCGGCACCCCCGGAGCTTTTTTATCCTACGGGGCAGGGGCCAGGTCAATGGCCATGGGCAAGGCCTTTGTGGCCGAAGCTTCGGACGCCTCCGCCACCTACTGGAATCCGGCGGGCCTCGGCAATGTGGAAAGGCAGGAGGCCATGATGCTCCACACAATGCTCTGGGCCGGAACAAGCTATGATTTTCTGAGTTATGTGCGTCCTATGACCCAGCTCGGGGCTATCGGGCTGAGTATGGTCAAAATGACCACAGGCGGTTTTGAGGGCTACGATAAGTATAATGAAAAAACATCCAGCTTCAGCGATGACCAGATGGCGGTGACGATGAGCATGGGCAAAAAATTCATGAAAACGCTGTCCCTGGGAGCAAATTTCAGGTATATGACCCACACTCTTGATTGGCACACGAATTCAAGTTTTCTTATTGATATGGGCGGGTTATACGCTTTACCGACAATGCCTAATTTGCGGCTGGGATTCAATATACAGAATATTTTTGAGAATAAGCTGGCGCCGACAGAAGATGACATGCCGCTGACGATACGGATGGGCGCGGTGTACAAACAGTTTAAAGAGAAGCTCTCCATAACGACGGATCTGGTCAGTACGACCGGCGTGCCGGGGCTGGAAAGCCATTTTGGCGTTGAGTACTGGCTGCTGGATCATTTCGCCTTCCGTGCGGGGATGGACGCGCAGGAAAAAACTTTCGGTTTCGGCGTGAACTGGCAGAATCTCGGTTTTGATTACGCTATGGCCATGCATGACCTCGGACTTTCTCACAGGATGTCGGCGAGCCTCCGCTTCGGGCCGTCCATAGCGGCGAAAAGGAAGCTTGACGCCCGGCAGGAATATTTGAAGGCTCACGCCGCTTTTGAGAAAGGGTATCTCGCCCGCGGCAAGGATTTTCTGGCTAATGCCGTCTCTCTGGATCCGCAGAACACGGATTATGTTTATGAATTTGACAGGATAGATGTTGTTATTCCGATTTACAATGAGGTGCCGAAGCCCAGCAAAGAACACGAACTTCTGCGCCGGAGCGTGAAAAAATATCTTGACCGCAGAGTTGAACACAGTCTGCAGATACTCCGTTATCTGCTCACGCTGGATCCCGGCAACGCCAAAGTCATAGCGCTCATACAGGCGGTGAAAAGTAAAGAGAGGATAGGCACCCCGGAGCCGGAACTCCCTTCGGGCATGAATCTTGTGGACAAGAGCCTCTATGATTCGCTCAATTATTTTTACGACGGCAAATATGAGCAGGCCCTGAAACTGGCCCAGGATGTCCTCATACTGGAGCCCAATTCATCGATGGCTTACAAAAGGATAGGTTCCGCGTTTTTTGCCATAGGAGAAAAGGACAAAGCCGTATCCAACTGGAAGAAATCCATAGAACTTGACCCGACCGATGAAAAGCTGCGGCAGTTTGTCTCAAAGATAGAGAGAGAGTCCGCTGAAACGGCGCCGACGGAAGGCCTGGATTTTCTGGATTCCATGGAGTGAGAAAATATCTCCTTGCTCCTTCCCGACCATAGTTTGTATAATACCAAAATGCGTAAACTTATAATATCCGCCGCGGTTTTTATATGGGCGACATCTGTTTATTCTCAGGAGAACAGGCCTGTTCTGCAGGACATAGACTATACGGCTGTTGTGGAACAGAAGATGAAGCTTGAAACCAAGCTTGAAGCATATGTCAACGGGGTTCTTGAGAAATGGCTGGGCCCCGACAGGGCGATCGTCAAGGTTGATATAACGCCCAATGCCACAAAATCGCGCGTGGAAACGGAATCCTGGGCGCAGAAACAGTCCGAGACCGGCGGGGTTGACGCGAAGGCTTCTCAAATGGCGGAGTTCCTTCCCGGTATCCCCCGGAAACAGGACATTATGCAGAAAGAAGCCGCTCCGGGCGGCGCCGGCGAGGCTTCCGGCCAGAAAAGAAGCATAGAGAGCATAGTAAAAATACCCGAATCATTTATAAAAAAAATAGACGCCACGCTGATTGTTGACCAGGCGCTTAAAGATGAAGAATTTACGGCCGTAAAAAAAACCGTCGTCGATATGCTGGGCATAAATGTTGAAAGGGGGGATAAGCTGATTACAATGAGAGTCCAATTCTCGCCTTTCAGAAAGCTCCTGTCTTATCTTAGCAATCTTTATTTTTACATCGCGGTCGCGGCCATAATTCTTTCTCTTCTGTTCCTGCGTTTCCTTTTTTCGTTCCTCTCGACATTAAAAGAGTTGAAAACAATGAAAAGCGAAGTCGGCACCAGCGGCGATGTCGCCGGCGGAGGCGGCGGAGGAGGCGGCGGCATAGGAGGAATTGCCGGCGAGGCGGGAGAATTTACAAAACCTGAAGAGGGTGAAGGGGCCGAAGAGGGCGAAGAAGAAATTTCGGAAGAAATAAGAAAAAATCAACTGAAGGAATTGGTGGAATCACTTCCTGTTCCCGACGAGGAGGTCGGAAAAATGGCATTTAAACCTTTTAAATTTGTTGAAGACAGGGACCTGAAGAAAATAGCATATCTGCTTTCCAATGAGACGGCGGAGGTGACGGCCACGGTGATACATTACCTTGACGACTCTAAAGCCGCGAAATTGCTCAAGCTGTTTCCCGAGCACAAAACATCCGATGTTATAATGGCAATAACAAGGGTGCAGTTTGTCGAGCAGAACAAGATAGCGTGTTTGGAGAGGGTGCTGAAAAGGCGTATAGATCTCACATCCGGAGGCGTTGACAGGCTGCTTGAGATACTCTCTCTCATGGACGACAGCACAAAGAAAGAGGTGATGGGGCATCTCACCGCGGAAAATCCCGAGATCGCCGAGAAGGTTGAATCCATGATGTTTTCGTTTGCGCACATGGCGCATCTGGGAGATCACACTCTTCAGAGCATCCTCGCGGAGGTGAACGCCCCCGATCTTGCCGTCGCGCTGAAGGGCATGGACGAGGAGTTTAAGAATAAAATCAAGAGCAATCTCTCCGAGGCCGCGGTGAAACTCCTTGAGGAGGAACAGGAGGCCGGACGCGCGGCCACAGCCACTGACGCCCAGGTCACCTCCCAGCGCCGCGCTATAATAACAAAACTCAGGACCATGGAGGCCGAAGGGAAAATAGATCTCGGCGGCGCGAAGGAAATAGCCGTGTTTCAGGATGAGCTGGCGTCGGTTTCCACCAAGAGCATAATGGAAGAGGTGGACGAGGAAATAGAAAAAGAAAAACATAGAGAAGATAAGAGGGCAAAAAGAAGGGAGAAGATCGGTATGGTGGACGAGCATGTGCCGGTTATGGATAACGAAAAATCCTTTGAGCATTATTCAAGGGGAGAAGAATATTTTCAGGAGGGCAATTATGAAGATGCCATTCTGGAATTTGAGGAATCAATACAGTACAATCCGGAAATATGGCAGACATATCAGTTCATGGGATCCGCTCTCTTCGCTCAGGGCAAAGAGGAGGCCGCGGTGCGGGCATGGGAAAAATGTCTTGCGCTCAATCCGGATAATGAAGATCTGAAAAAATGGCTGGGGGAACATAAACACAAACAAAGCGCTCATGCGGGAGAGGCTGAAAATCAACAAGAGGACGGGGCGGTATCTGAGGCTGTTCCCAGGGAGTCTGAATAATGGCTGAGGGTAAGAAACCGCCGTTTACATTCGGAGGGGCTAAGCCTCCGTCGTTCGGGGGGGCTAAACCGCCGTCATTCGGAGTGCCTAAAAAACCGGAGGCCCGGGATGCCCAGCAAAGTCCGTCAGGGGGATTCCCTCAGTCGCCGGCGCCGCTGAAACAGGAAAGTGACACAGGGGCTCCGGAGATAGGCGGACAGAATTACACAAATCAGCTGAGAACAAAAATAGAACAGGCCAAAAAAACTCTTGATGAGAGCCTCGCCAGAAAAAAGGAAAAACTTGAGAAAAGGGAACTTTACTGGATGAGTACTCTCAAGGAGAAGGAACAGGAAGCGGAAAAAATCAAGCAGGAAATGAAAGCCGCGCTGGATAGAATGGAAATGAGCCAGGCCGAAAAAGAGGTGTCATTGCGCAGCGCCCTTGAGCAGTTTGAGGGCCGTTTGATGAGTGTTTCAAGAGAGCTTGAAGACGAGAAGAAAAAGTCCTACAGGTCAATGCAGAAAGCCCGGGAGGAGAGCGAAGCCTCGCTCAAGGTCGAGATGGCGCTCAAAGAGATAGTGTCGTCAAAGGACTATGAAGACAAGCTCCAGAACATGCAGGCCGCTCGTGAAAATCTGTTGAAAGACATGATCCGTCAGAAAGATAATTTTAACAGAGAGAAATCCGCTCTGGAAGAGCAGATCGGAGCGCTCAACGAGCAGGTTTACCGTCAGCGTGAGGTCATCGCGCGCCAGGAATCAAGCGAGAAGATCTTTGAGACGCAGAAGGAAAAAGAGATAGGAGCCGCGCGTCAGGAGGCCAAGTCAAGGCTGGAAGATCTTATAAATCAGGTGAAGAGCAGGGAAGAGGGCGTCAGGATCAAGGAAAATGAATTCAGGATACAGGAATTAGCGAACAGGCAGAAACTGGATAACATAAGTGATGATTTGAAGCGGAAAGAGGCGGAGTCGACGGCGTTGAGGGAACTTGCCTCCCGTCTTGAGAGAGAGTTATATGCGGCCAGGCAGGCGCTGGAAGAAGGGAATTCCAAATTCGTCAAGGAAATAGATTGGCTCAAAAAACATTTTGAGGAAGAACGCTCGTCCTGGGCCGACCGTTTCGCCCAGGAAAGCCGGATGAGGAAAGAAACGGCATCTTCCCACACGGATATTGTCAGGGACAGGGACAGTGTTTTACGCGAATTGGCCGCGGCCAGCGCGGGAGAAAAGGATCTGTCCGGGCGTCTCGCGGAAAAGGAAAAAGAAATAGCGGATCTGAAGAATTCTTTTGAAAAAGAAAAGAATGAGGTTAAAAATATATACGAATCCGGACTTCGGAACATAACGGCGGCGAGGGATGAACTAGCCCGCGAGCTTGAGGCAACCGCCGGCGGGGTCAGGCGCTTTGCCGATGAAAAAAATAAATTAGAGGAAGACCTCGCGTTCGCCCAAAAGCAGCTCCGGGAAAAAGAGGGCGATGAGAGGGATCTGGCGCAGAAAATAAAGGATATATCCGCCCAAAAACTGGCTCTTGGGCAGAGGGCGGAAGATGAGCGCCGCGCTTTTGAAGATGAGAAGCAGAAGCTGCATTCCAGGATAACACAGTTAAATTCCGAGAAAGAAAATTTATCAGGGGAAAAATCCGCCGCTGCCGGCAGAATTCAGCAGCTCGCGGGTGAGATCTCAAGGCAAGAGCAGGAACTCGGGGCTTTACAGGCGGAGTACCGCGCAAAAGCAGGGGATTACTCACGGGAGAAGGGGATACTTGAGACCAAAATAAAAAATATTGAAGACGAAAAAGCCGGACTGGAGAGAAAAATAGTCGAGTATGCTTCACAGCTGGATGCCCTGCGGGAGAAATTAAAGAAGCAGTCTGAAACCGCCGGGAAAGCTTCAGCCGAACTGATAGAGGCGAAGGAAGTTATCGGTAACCTCAATACCCGGCTTTCCGAATCAGAGAAAGAGCTGTCGGTTTTTCTTGAGAGGGAAAAACAGCTGCGGGAAAAAATAACAAACTATGAAAGAGAGATAGGGCATCTCAACAAAAATATAGCATCGCTCAAAGAGGATGGCGCGAAAGGTTCCGCTTTAAAGGACAGCGAGCTGGAAAAAGCCCGCGCGGAAATTGGCGGCCTCAACGCCCGGCTCGACGGGTTCATAGAAGAAAAAAACAAACTTTATGAAAAGTATAAGGCTATATCGGAAGAGCTTTTTGAGATGACGAAACAGCGTGATACGCTTTTCAATGAGAAAAACGCTCTGGCGGAGGAATTATCCGCTTCGCAAAAACAGCTTGAGAAACTTCTGGCTGAGGCCTCCGGGCAGGCTGCTCAGATAGCCGCATCGGGGGGCGAGATCAGCCTGTTGAATGACAAACTAAAGGCGTTGAGCTCCGAACGGCAGGCCGAAACGGTGGAATTGAAAAACAAGATACTGGAACAGCACAAAAAAATGGAAGAGCTCTTTTCCAGGATCAATGAATACAATGTAGAGATCGAACAGCTTAAATCCGAACCGCGGGAGAGTGTTGAGGAATACAAGAGGCAGCTTCTTGACAGGGAAAAAGCGAATGAGCAGATGCGTTCGCAGCTTGAAGCCCTGCGCTCCGAGAAAGAGAGCGCCGCCGATAAAGACGGCATAATCAAAGAATACGACGGAAAGATCGCCGGCCTGGAAGCGGAGCTTGCCGAAACAGGCGTTGAAATAGAGAAGATGAGAGAGAGCGCCGCCGGTAAAGACGGCATAATCAAAGAATACGACGGAAAGATTGCCGGCCTGGAAGCGGAGCTTGCCGAAACAGGCGTTGAAATAGAGAAGATGAGAGAAAGCGCCGTCCGGGCCTCTGAGCTGGATTCTGAGATTGTGAGGAAAGACGCACAGCTGAAAGAGGCTTCCGTGGAACTTAAAGAACTCAGGTCCTGGATAGAAGCTCTTGAAGAGGAAAAGCGTCACAGCCGGGAAAAATTTGACGCGGAGCTCTCGGCCATCAAGGAAGAGTATGAGCGCAGCCGGCAGGACGTTGAGGAAGGAATAGAATCTTTTGAAAAAACAAAATCGGAATTAGAAGGGCTTAAGGTGAAAATAGCCGGCCTTGCCGAGGAAAACGCTTCTTTGCTCATCGCGAAAGAGGATGCCGCCGCGGCGGGCGAAAAACTCAGGGATCTCACCGAGAAACAGGAGAAGGATATAAAAGACCTGAAAGAGCGGCTGACTATGACCGCTGACGAGACCGCCGCCGCGTATGATGAGAAGATAAAAAAACTGAGCGCCGACGCTGATGAAAACCGGAAGAAAGCGGCCGGTTTTGAGGGGTCTCTGAGAGAGGCGGAAAAAGAGATCGCGCGCCTGAAAGAAGCGTCGGTTTCCGAAAACAGACAGGCGGATGAATTCAATGAAAAACTGAAGGAACTTGGGGATATAATAGAAAAACAGAAGAAGGATATCTCCGAGAAGATGGAGTATATCAAAAACAAAGAGCTGGAATTCCATAAAATACTGAAAAAAAAGGATGAGGACATATCCGTTCTCAAGGCGCAGCTCGAACTGGGGCTGGAAGCTCTTGACGGCAAGAGCGCCGCCCCGAATGATAAGAGGCTCGCGGAGCTTCAAAGGATAAATGAGGAGATCGGGAGAAAATCAGCCCAGCGCGAGGCAATGCTCAGGGAAGAGATAGAAAGGAAGGAAAAAGAGGCGGCGGAATACAGGAATCAGATCAGGGCCGCCGAGTCGTCGCAGCCATCCGATCATCCCGCCGTGCCGCCGGAACTCGAGGACGAGATCAAATCCAGGACAGCGGAAGCCCTGCGGCTCAAATCCGAGATGGAAAGAGCCAGAAAATATTACGAGAGGCTCGAGAGTATTATAAAAAAACAGGATGAGAAAATCTCGCAGCTCCAGAAGAAAGACGGCGGCGGGAGCATCATTAAAAAGCATGACATCGTTCCGGACGATGACGGGGATATAAAATTTTGAAAAAAGGCGGCTGAACAATGGATTTTGCGACAATAATAGGTTTTATAGCGGGTTTGGGCCTTATAGTAGCGGCCATCGTCGGCCGGGTGGGTGTGGCGGGTTTTCTGACGAGTTTTATAGATCTGCCGTCGGTAGCCATAACTCTCGGCGGCACATTCGCAGCTACTATGGTCAATTATTCTTTTCACGAACTTGTCAGCGTTTTCGCCATAGCCAAAAAAGTGTTCACGGAGAAAGACGAAAATGTGATAGGGATAATAGACACGATCGGGAGGCTCACAAAGAAAGCCAGAACGCAGGGCGTGCTGGCGATCGAGCAGGAGATAAAGGAATTACCCAACCCTTTTCTCCGTCATGGCTTCTCCCTTGTTCTGGCCAATATTGACGCCGAAACAATAAGAGCGGAGCTTGAAACAGAGATAACTTTTATACAGGAGCGCCACAAGCTGGGCCAGGAAATATTTTTGACAATGGGCACATTCGCTCCCGCTTTCGGTATGCTCGGCACCATCATGGGCCTTATAATGATGCTCGCAAAGCTGGAAGACCAGTCCGCTATCGCCGGCGGTATGGCTGTGGCTCTCATAACGACCCTTTACGGCGCGCTGGCGGCGAATCTTATATTCCTGCCGATTTCGGGGAAACTCAAAAGAAAGAGCGAAGATGAGGTGCTGGTGAAAGAAATAATAATAGAAGGCATAATATCAATGAAAAGCGGCGCTATACCGTCCATAATAGAAGCTAAGCTCAAGGCCTATCTGCCGCCGAAAAAAAGAGAAAGAAAAGTAATAGAAAAATAGTATGGCGAAGAAAAAAACTTCCCAGACTATGCAGGTGGGACCCGCGGCGCCGGGATGGATGGTGACATACGGCGATCTCATGACGCAGCTTCTGATATTCTTTGTCATGATGTTCGCGCTGGCCTCGGCCATGAACGAGCTGCAGCTGATAAATCTGCAAAAAAAAATGAGGCAGTATGTTGACAGGGAAAATCTCACCAACGATGTTTCGCTTGATGTGGATGAGAGGGGGCTCGTGGTTTCCTTTCACGGAAATAAAATGTACGAGAAAGGGGACGCCGAGATCAAACCTGAGGCATTGAAAGCGCTTTCTAATCTCGCGGCTTTCGTGCGGCCCCAGCCCAATGAAGTGCGGATAGAGGCCCATGCGGATATGACGGAAAGCCCCGGGAAATATATATCGCTGTGGAATCTTTCTTCAACGCGGGCGTCGTTCATAGCGAAACAGCTCATACAAAACATATATTTTCCTCCTTACCGCCTGTCGTCGGCGGGTTATGCCGAACAGAAGCCTTACATTAAAAAGGACGGCGAAACATATAAGACGCTTGAGGCGCGCAGCGCTGATCTGCTCAAAACCGCGTCATCCTCTTTTTTTCATGAGGTCACCCGGATGACAGAGATGAACATAAATAATCAGGTTTTGGAAAAAAACAAAAGCTTTGAACAAAAATACAAAAACGACCCCAATCATTCTGTTCTCGTGCGCATGGCCAGAAACAATTATCAGGGCGGCCTTGAAAGAAAATATGCCGCGATCTCCCTGAAGATGAAAGAAAGCTCCGTGTTCAAGGACCGCTCCGGAAAGTGGGCGGAGGAAGCCCGGATCTTTTTTAAATTCGCTGACCACGAAATAGAGATCCTCGCGGCGAAAGAGGATTATATCAAGGCGCAGTTCTATGACAGATTGCAGAAAGAAATAGTGACTATGGCCAATCTTTCACCGTCGCAGCAGAACCGGAACCGCCGCGTGGATATTATCATCGCCAGGATCTCGCCTCAGGCGGCCAAGGAAAGGCTGCTGTAACAGCTCTTTCTTTCTTTCAGAGACGCTTATCAATATTCTCTTTCGATTCTTGACAGTTTACGGGAAACATTATATTATTACGCATAGAGCGTAACGCATTATGCGTATTGGAGGTTACTATGCGAAATCCTTTTGTTTACGGGAAAGAGGTCTCAAAAGAAAATTTCTGTAACAGAATATCGGAAATCAAAGAATTGCTTCGTGACATTAGTAATTCTCAAAATGTAATTATATTTTCGCAGAGAAGATTCGGAAAAACTTCTTTAATAAAACGCGTTTTTGAAGAATTGGATTTCAGCAGAATAATTCCCATATATGTTGATTTATATCCTGTTCTTTCTGAGGAAGACTTCATCAGGATATATGCAAAAGCATTATCCAAGACAGTAACTAAAGATTTGGCTGATAAAATAAAAGAGCTATCATCGGTTTTTAAAAAAATACGGCCGACTTATTCAGTCGATCAAACAGGACAAGTATCATTCAGCATAGATATAAAAAACGAAGATATTATCCCCTCGCTGGAAGATGTCTTAGAGGGGTTGAATAGGTATGTCAAAAAAGAAAAGAAAAAAGCTGTTGTGTGTTTTGATGAATTCCAGCAAGTCAGTATGCTTAAAACCGATAAAATTGAAAAATTTATGCGCTCTGTTTTTCAATCGCACAAGAATATTTCATATATTTTTATGGGCAGCAAAAAGCATTTAATATATGATATGTTTAATAACCCCAATAGACCTTTTTATAGAAGCGCTAAACCTTTTCCACTTCATAAAATAGAAGATAAAAAATTGGCTAAATTCATAATTAACAGATTTAAAATGAACAGGAAAAATATTTTACCGGCATTAACAAATCAAATCATAATAACTTGCGAATCTCATCCGTACTATGTCCAATATCTTTGTCATATTTTATGGGAAAAAGCTATTGATAAAAAAACAATTACAGCCAAAGACCTTGTTGAGTGCTTAAATACACTTTTACTGCGGGAATCATCTACGTTTGAAGCTACTTGGGATTTGTTAACCGTTAAGCAAAAACAGGTTCTTACTGCATTAGCTTTAACAGGTAAAGACGATAAAGTATTTTCTGCTGCTTATCTTCGAAAGCATAAACTTGGATCGGCTTCTTCTGTGCAAAGAACTGTTGAAAGCCTGATTGAAAAAGATTTGATTGATAAAAGTGGAGGGTATCATTCAATCATAGATGTAATATTTAAAAAATGGATAATTACGCACAACGCATAACTCTAACCTGCATTATTATAGGAATGCCTGAACGACATAAAGGTTTTAATAATACCGTCGGGGGGACTTTACGGGCTTGAGAACAGCGAGAAGTTCAGATTCGCTCTGGCGGCATTTGCGGATAAAGGCGGGACGATCGTATGCTTTACCCAGCAGAGGGGAGGGCGGTATAGCGCCCTCCCCTGGGGCGAGGTCGAGGGCTACGGCTGGGAGGAGGATGACGGCTGTTACTGGTCGGCGGCAAATATGAGATGGAGAAGGGCGGAAAAATCGCTTTCTTCCGCAGCTATTGACAATACATTAAAATTGATGTATTATTGCATTGATGAAAAAATATGAATTAATATTTTATGTCACCAAACGGGGGGAATCGCCTGTTGATGATTTCTTAGATTCTTTATCAATAAAAGCCCGCGCGAAAGTTATGTCATTTATTGCTCTGCTGGAAGAAAAAGGGCCAAATTTAAGACGCCCTTATACGGGTATTTTAAAGGAAGGGATCAGAGAACTCAGAATACAGCTCTCGCCCAATCATTATAGGTTGCTTTATTTTTTCTTTCTGCGGAACAGGATTATCTTTACCAATGGATTAATAAAAAAGACAGATAAAGTTTCTGAAGAGGAAATTAAAAAAGCCAAAAGAAGAAAAAACGATTTTGTAGCACGGTATAAAGGAGGTGAATTCAAATTATGAAAAAGTTCAAAGTGAGAAAATTTAGAGATCGTTTGAAAGAAGAACTAAAGTCTGGAGAATTTTCTGTTGAATTCAAAAAAGAATATGATTTAGTAAAATTGGGAGTGACTCTGGTGGAACTGCGGAAAGCCCAGGGGTTAACTCAACGGCAGCTTGCCAAACTAATACACACCAGTCAGCAGGCTATTTCTAAATTAGAGAATGCGGAGGGCTCCGGCTGTAATATCAGCACATTAACTAAAATTGCAGCGGCTACAAATACGCATTTAAAATTATCTTTTTCTGCAATTTGAATTTGTTTGTGAAAAAGCAACAACGCTTAAAACGACGATGGCCATTTTTGTAAAAATTTTATTTTTTCTGATACCGGTCGCGGCGCTGCCTTTTCTGAACGATTCTTTCGCTTTGCCCAAAGCCATCCTTCTCTGGATGTTTATTCCGCTTTTTTTTGCCGCGGACAGCTTCGCCGCGGACAGAGAGGAGTCTCCGGTTTATTTTTTAACGGTGCTCTATTTTATGCTCTCGCTTTTTTCAATATATCCCGCGCTCAGTTTTACAGGGCTTTACAGATATTATTTCAGCGGCCTTTTCTCGCTTTTAGCGGGCGTAGCGCTTTTCAGGATTTTAAGAAATTTCCCGCAGGCCGCTGTAAAAAAACAGCTGGGTTTTCTGCTTTTCTCGGCACTTTTAACCTGCGCGGCTGTTTTTGCCGGGGGAGGGGGAAGGATCTCTTCCACCTTCGGCAATCCCAATTTTTACGGCGGCGCCCTGGCGGCGGTCTCGCCCTACGCTCTTTATTTTTCGATTTCAAAGCCGGGCTATATCATTCATTTCATGTTTTTCGCGATAGCTCTTTTAATGACTCATTCCCGCGCCTCGTGGGTGGGGGTGTCCGCCGGGATTATATTTTTTATTTTCTGCGCGGGCAAAAAACACGGCTTGTCCGTGATGAAAAGGGCCGCCGCGCCTAAGGCGGCGGACTTGAAAGCCGCGCGGAATGTTCTGGCGGCTCTGGCGCTGATCATAGCGGGGGCGTTTATAAGTTCGCCGCGCTTTTCGGGAGATATCGTCAGGAGAGCCGTTTCCATCTTTGATCTATCGGAAGCCGATATCGTCTCAAGGTTTGAGGGTTATGCGGCAAGCCTGGCTATGTTCGCCGATAAACCGCTTTTCGGCCACGGGCCGGAAAGTTTTTCAATCCTTTTCCGTTCTCACGCGCCGGTTTCTTTTATCCGTCAGACAGGCGGCCTCGCGCATGCGGGATACAGTCACTGCTGGCCGCTGCAGATCCTCACCGAAACGGGCCTGGCCGGATTCGGCGCATGGTTTTTGCTGATATTTGTTCTGATCAAAAAAGCGATAGCATCAAAAGAGCTGTTTAAAAAAGCTGCGGGGGCCTCGGTGATAGCTTATGCCGTCACAAATCTTTTCGCTTTTCCGTCTATTACCGAGCTGCTCATTTTCTGGTTTTCCGCGGCCGTGATATACGGTCCGCGGCAGGTGCCGCCCTTGGCCGGGAATATTTTCACGCGCAAAGGAAGATTGTTCGCCGCTGCCGCCTCTTTTTTGATCTTGTTGGCGCCGCTTGTTTCCGAGATATTTTTTGTCAAAGCCGTCAAGTCTCCCGATAACGAGAAGGCTTATGCCCTGTTTCGCCGCGCGGCTTTCTTCCTGCCTGCGGATTATCATCTGATGAACGCGGGGAAAAGGTGTATTCTGATTTATAATAATACGAATTTGCCTTTATGGCTTGACCGGGGGGATTATTTTTTTGAAAAGCTGGCGAAAAAAAATCCGCGCCACGCGCTGGCTTTGAATGGACTGGGCGTGTCCGCCAGAGAAAAATTAGAGTTGTACAAAGATAAAAAGTACGCCGGTATCGCTGAAACTTTTTTTAAGAAAGCCATAGAGAATGACCCTTATCTGAAAGCGGCGCGTCTCAATCTCGCGCTCCTTCTTGAAAAAGAAGGCCGTTTCGCGCAGGCCCTCGGTCAGTATGAACAAGCCCTGGAAATTTACAGAGATGACCAGCAGATGCTTTTCAATTCCGGCGTCGTCAGCGTTAACGCCGGAAATCCGAAAAAAGCCCTTGAGTTCTGGTACAGGCTCAGGGAGATAAATCCCGGCTACGGGAAACTCGGTGAATATATAAAGCAGGCCGAAGCGCTTTAATATTCTGCGCTGTCACCGAAAAGAGCGTTTTCGCTAGACGGAAAATTTTTAACGGATAAAAAATCTAAAATTCCGCAACTCGTCCGCCGAAGACGGACTCAGACACGCGGAATTTTTTTACGATTTTTTCTCCTAAATTTTCCTATATCGCTCTAAAGCTGCTTTTCGGGGACATTTATAGATCGGCGGCTGTTGACGGCGGGCGTAAATAACGGTAAAATACGGCAGGAGAAAAATAAATGGCAGAAAGAAGGATACACCTTAGATTTCCGACCTTATCGGTTATAAAAACCGTTGAGATAAGCAGTTCCGACGGTAAGACGAACATACCCGCCATAATGTGCGATGTGTCAGTTGGCGGGATGGCCATGATCACTTTTCTGCCGCTGCCTGAAAATTCCGATATAGTGCTGGATTTGAAGATGCCGGATATCAATCTCAGAAAAGTCACAGCGAGAATAGTGCGTGTCGATGAGAAAAACGGCACTTTTCTGATAGCTCTCGAATTCCGCTCTCTGGATAATACGGTTAAGAAAAAAATAAACGCTATGGCTCTTGACTGGCAGAAATGCGAGGAGAGGCAAGCGGTCGGCGAAAAGACGGAATGCCGGCATTGCGCGTATTACAATCTCTGCAATAAAGAAGCGAAAAAAAAGCATGCCGCGAATCAATGTTCTGCCTGAAGAGGTCAGAAATTATATTTCCTGCGGTGAGGTCATAGAATCACCGGCTTCCGTTGTAAAAGAATTAGTTGAGAACGCCCTTGACGCCGGAGCTGACAGGATAGACGTAAAAGCGCTTGAGGCGGGACTGGGTTTCATAAGCGTGACGGACAACGGTTCCGGCATGGATTTTGAAGACCTGAAGCTCTCGCTCGAACCTTTTGCCACAAGCAAGATCAAAGTAAAAAACGATATTTCATCGGTGCAGTCGCTGGGCTTCAGGGGTGAGGCGCTGGCGTCAATCGCCAATGTCGCTGCCGTTAAGATATTTTCCTCCACGGGCTCCACGGGCGCTGTGATTTTAAGCGAAGGCGGCAGAGAGATAGATCACAGGGAGTTTTCCTGCCCCAGGGGAACCACCGTTGAGGTGAGAAAACTTTTTTTTAACGCTCCTGTACGAAAGAGATTCCTTAAAAGCCCTAAATACATGAACGGCGAGATCCTGAGAGTCGTGAGGGAATACGCGCTTTCCCGGCCGGAAATTGTTTTTTCGCTCAGGATAGACGATAAAAATTATTTTGACGATCTTTCGTCGTCCGACGACGAGAAAGAGAGGGTGAGGAAGATCTTCGGCTTTGAAAACGCCGATTACGCGGCTCTGGAAAACCCCATGATGGGCCTGCGCTGTTTTGCCTATCCTGAGGATTACAAGTCCTCCCGAAGGTTTCAGTTTATTTTTGTCAACAGAAGGCCTATAAGCAATGCCGCTTTTCTCAAGGCGGCGGAGAACGCTTTTGAGGGCTATCTGCCGCGGGGAAAGCATCCCCCTCTTTTTATTTATCTGACCGCGGCCAGCGGGCTCATAGATGTCAATGTACATCCGGCTAAAAGAGAGATAAGGTTTCAGAGCCCCCGCGCTTTTTATCAGATGGTCTATGATGTCCTGAGGAACAAATATTCCAGGAATCAGTCGGCCGTTTATCCTCTGGCGAGCGGGACTGACACCACCTCGGAGCTTTTACCGCGCGGTGCAGAGGGTTCATCGGATATTCCCTCCGCATCGCTTTTTGAAAACGGGGCTGTTAAAGAATCCGTCGCCCCCGAACCGTTTCCGGGTACGCCAGTCGGCCCGCGTTGGGACAGTTTCCGCTATGTCGGAAAATCGCACGGGAAGTTCCTTATTTTTTCAACTTTTGACGCCTTACACATAATGGATTTTCACGCAGCCGCCGAAAGGATAAATTACGAAAAGATAAAACAAAAAATAAAACAGGGCAATGTCGCTTCCCAGAAACTCCTTGTCCAGATAGAGGTGAAACTTTCCACCGATGAAGCCGCTGCCCTTCAGGACAACAGCGATATTCTTATCAAACTCGGCCTGGCGCTGAAATATTACAGCGGCAGTGTTTTTATAAGCGCCGTTCCCGCGGGTTTTACCGGCAGCGAAAAAGATATGCTCGAGAAAATAAGCGCATGTCTCCTTGAGGGCAAAAAGCATCATGATATCTTTGAAAGTCTCGCGGATCGCGCCGTGAAGATCATTGCCTGCCACATGTCTTTCCGCGCAGGTGACGACATAAAGCCCCATGACGCCGAGACTTTGATACAGGAACTGAAAAAATGCTCCGAGCCGCTGAGATGCCCTCACGGGCGACCGGTGATGTTCAGTATTCCGGTTTCAAAAATAGATTCAATCCTCCGTCGATGAAACTCAAATCTTTCTCGGATATAAAATGCGTTGTGGTCGGCGGCGGCCACGCAGGATGTGAGGCGGCCAGCGCCTCGGCCAGAATGGGTGTGCCCACGCTCCTTATAACAATGCATCTGGACACCATAGGTTACACATCCTGCAATCCCGCTATAGGCGGTGTGTCAAAAGGCCACATTGTTCGTGAGATCGACGCTCTCGGGGGAGTAATGCCGTTGATAACGGATTCAGGACGGATACAGATGAGGATTCTCAATTCATCCCGCGGCGAGGCCGTCAGAAGTTCCCGCGCCCAGATAGACAGGCAGATTTACCGTCAGAATATGAAGAACATGATTGAGAACACGGATAATCTCTATCTTCTTCAGGATGAGGTGATATCCATTGATGCTCATAAGGGCAGGGTCCGCGGCGTGCGGACGCTCAGGGGCCTTTATCAGGGCTGTGGGGCGCTGGTGCTCTGTCCCGGCACTTTTCCAAACGGCATGATGTTCGTGGGCGATGTGAGTTTTGAGGGCGGGCGGTTCGGCGAACCCTCGTCGAAGCTGCTCACCTCTTCCTTGCAAAGCATAGGGCACCGGCTGATGCGTTTTAAAACCGGCACCTGCCCGCGTCTGGACGGCAGGAGTATAAATTTCAAAAAAATGATAATGCAGAAGGGTGACAGGAAAATCCTGCCTTTTTCTATGCGCTTCACGGGGAAGCCGCCGAAACAGATGCCGTGCTATATCACCTACACCAATAAAAAAACGGAAAAAATAGTAGTCAAAAACATAAAGCGGTCAGCTCTTTTTTCGGGCATGATCACAGGAACAAGCGTCAGGTATTGCCCGTCAATAGAGGATAAGTACCGGAAATTTCCGGACAAGGCCCGTCATCAGGTATTCCTTGAGCCTGACGGGGTCAACACAAACGAATATTATCCCAACGGCCTTTCCACATCGCTGCCTTATGAGGTGCAGGAGGATTGTCTGCGTTCCATAGCAGGCCTTGAAAATGTGCGGATACTGCGGCCGGGCTATGCCATAGAGCATGATGTCATAGACAGCACGGAACTGAAGCACAGCCTTGAATCAAAAAAACTCGCAGGGCTTTTTATCGCCGGACAGATAGACGGCACCACCGGTTATGAGGAAGCGGCCGGAGGTGGCCTTATCGCGGGTATCAATGCCGCCTGCTTTATTTCGGACCTGCCTCCTCTGACCCTGCGCCGCTCGGACGCTTATATAGGCGTGCTCATAGACGATCTTGTGACGAAAGGGACCTCCGAACCTTACAGGATGTTTACCGCGCGCGCCGAATACAGGCTGCGCCTGCGCGAGGGGAACACAAAAATCAGGCTTCTGCCCCAGGCCCGGCAATACGGCCTCGTGGATAAGGATGTGATCGCGAAAATGGAGAAATTTAAAAAAGACGTTGAGAGGGCGGTTGAATTCCTTTCGGTAAAAAAGATAGCGTTGAATAAAAAAGAAGGGCACCTTACTCTCAAGGCCGCGCTTTTGCGGGGCGTGAGCCTGGCGTCTCTTAAAAAGCGCTGTTCTTCAGCGAAGATCCCTGATGAGGCTCTTGAAGAGGCCGTCGTGGAACTTCGTTACGGCGGCTATATAGCGAGAATGGAACGGGATATAAAAAAGTACGATTCCCTCAGAGAGATCAAGATACCGCCTGGGCTCTCTTACAAAAGCATTAACGGCCTTTCCACGGAAATAAAACACAAACTGCAGCGCTTTAAACCGGAGGATCTGTATTCCGCGTCCGCGATCTCCGGTGTGACACCGGCCGCGCTGGATGTCCTGATGGTGACGCTCGCGAAATCCGGAAGTTCCCCAAAAGAATGAAAAATATCAGATTCGGGATTTTCGCGAAATACCTCTCAGCTCTGGCGCTTATCTCGCTTGTTCCTCTGCTTCTGATGGGGATACGGCTTATAGATATAAACAGGATAACCCTGAAGCGCATGGTTATGGAAGAGCACATCAGCGCGGCGGCGCTTGCCGCTTATAAAGTGGATAATTATTTTGACAGCCTTTCAAAGAGCCTGACGATTATAACTCAGTCCCATTCTCTCGGAGCTTTTTCGGGGGATCAGCTTCCGCGGACTCTCAGGGCACTGATCAGTTCATCACGGAGCATAGAAAGCGCCGCGCTCGTATCACGCTCGGGAAAAGAAAAGAACAGATTTTACAATCCCGCTCTGGGGCAGGATTCGCCGGCTGTCGATTATTCCCGAAAGGACGAATTTAAGTCCGCTCTTCTCGCTCGTCCCGCCGCGGGAAGCCCTTATATCAGCGCCGGCGGCGTGCGCATAAACGCGGCCTATCCGTTCGGGGACAGCATATTGTTTATCACGGCTTCTCTGGATGAGCTCTTTTCAGAAATCAAAAACACGGGTGTCGGCCGCAGCGGGCGCGTTATTCTAATAGACGGCGAAGGCCGTATATTGGCCTCGGCCGGAGAAGTTTTTGGAAGTGTTCGAGCGCATCCGCTGGTAGCTGATTTTATAAGTTCCCGCGTTTCCGCCGCGAGAGATTTTTTTCTTGACGGCAGAAAAATGTCCGGCGCCTATGTGCCTGCTAAAATCATGGGCTGGGCTGTGATCGTGGAAGAGCCTTATGAGGACGCTTATTATTCGTTATACCTTATGAAGAGAAACGCCGTCCTGTCGCTTCTGGCCGCGGCGAGCGGTGTGCTTCTCATGGCGTTTTTCGCGGCGAAATCCGTGACAAAACCCATGAGAGAACTGATTGAGGCGGCATCGTTCATCGCTTCCGGCGATTTTTCAAGAGGCGTGAAAGTTTCTTCGGGAGATGAGATCGGCGAGCTGGCCGCGACTTTTAATAAAATGAGCGCCAAACTCAAAGAATACAATGAAATGCAGATAGATAGGATAATAGCGGAAAAATCAAAAACAAAAGCGGTTATATTTTCAATTTTCGACGGTCTTATCCTGACTGACTACGACGGGAAGATACTTCTGGCGAATGCCCAGTCTGAACGGATTTTAGGGCTTTCGGGATTGAAGGAAGGCAACCTTATTACTGATTATTTGAAAGATTGCGACGCCGGGCTCAGGGATTTTTTTGAGGAAGTCGCTAAAAACAGGGGCAAAAACATTGTGCGGGAATTTTCTTTCGGGCCTGGACGCACCGGCGTGAGTTTCGCCAAAGCTCAGACGGCATCAGTGCACACGGAAGCGGGCGCGGACCTCGGCACGGTGACAGTTTTCAGAGATATAAGCATTGAAAGGGAATTGGACGGCATGAAGGAATTCTTTATGCAGGCGATAGCGCATGACTTGAGAAATCCGCTGACATCCATCAGCGGTTTTATAGAGCTCATGGGCATAAAAAGCGCGGGCGGGTTGAGCGAAAAACAGAAGCATTATCTTTCAGCCATGGCCAAGGAAACGGAAAGGCTGCAGAGTATGATAAACGATATTCTGGACGCCGCAAGACTTGAAGCCGGAAAGATGAGTCCCGTGATAAAAAGCGTGCCCGTTAATTTTCTCGTCTCAAACGTCATTGAGGGCTTATCGGGCATGGCGGCAAAAAAGGGCGTCGAGCTCAAAAGCGTTATGCCCTCGGAAAGCCCCAGGGTCAACGCTGACGGCGAACTCATACAGAGGGTGATAGTGAATCTGGTAGCAAATGCCGTTAAATTCACCCCTAAAGGCGGAGAAGCGCTGGTGAAAGTCTCCCGGGTCCGGAACGCCGTGCGGGTGGAGGTGCGGGACACCGGGCCGGGGATGCCGAAAGATTCCTGCGAAAAAATATTTGACAAATTCCAGCGCCTTCCGGGTGCTCTTGCCGGAGGCACCGGCATAGGTTTGACGATATCAAGAGAAATAGTGAAAGCGCACTCGGGAAAAATATGGGCGGAATCGGAACCGGGGAAAGGCAGTAATTTTATTTTTGAGATACCGGAAGGCCTGCCGCAATCTGACAGAAAATGCTGAAAAATATTTTTGCCGCTGTTGGTTTTTTTACAGCCGTATTTATTTACGCGGAAGCTGCAAGTGCGCCGGGGCGTGCTGAAAGCGCTTCGTCTGCCTTGGCGGATGCGCCGGGGCGTGAGGTTATCGTTGAAGTAAAGATTCCGCCAGGCACCACCACAGAGATCATCGCTCAAAAATATCTCAAGGAGCCATCCCGTATAAAAGAGCTCCGGAGGCGGAATAAATTTCTGCCTCAAGACGGTAAGGCTGTTGTTCAGAGCCCGTTCGTGAACATACCGAGAGATCTCATGAAAGAAAAAGTGTGCGATACCGCCGCCGTCAGTCCTATTGTGCTGACAAGAAAAGAAAAGGAGATCAGGTGGGAAAAGCTCCAGCCCGGTCGCCGGCTTTTCCCCGGTGATGGGATAATGACTTTATCCGACGGCTCGGCGAGACTTGAATTCCTGGCGGGAGGAAATCTTTTTTTGGCGCCCGACTCGCTGGTTTTTCTCAGTGAAAATGAAGAGCGCCCTGCCGCGAGTTTTCTCGCCGGCAATATCAGCGCGGATGATGTCCGGATGGCCAGCCGCGGGGTGAAAGTGAGTCCCGTCGGTGGGGCTCAGTATAATATAAACACCTCGGCGGATAAGGACGTGCGTTTGAGCGTGCACCGGGGTGAGGTGGATGTCACCGCGCAGAAAAAAACGGTGAAAGTGAAAGAGGGCTTCAGGACTCTTGTGGCTTTTGATTCCGCCCCGGAAGCGCCCGTGCCTTTACCGGAAGCGATAAGTGATCTGAATAATCTGCGCGAACTTGAAGAGGGAGAAAAATATCATTTACAGATAGCTTCGGATGAAAAGTTCAAAGATATAATAAAAGACAAATATATCACGCGGTCGGCGGATGTGAAAGCGGCGCAGCATGCTCTTCCTCCGGGAGGTTATTATTTAAGGGCCGCGCTTCTCTCAGAAGACGGCTTTGAGAGCAAATGGAGCTCTTTTTATTATTTTGTGAGGGGGCCAGAGAGCAGGGATGCGATCAAAGTGGAAGCCATAACCGATATCGGCGACGGCAAGCTGGAGGTGAAGGGATCCTGTCCGGAAATAATAGATGTTGTTATAAACGGCCATCCCGGAAAAACGCTGCCGGGAGACAGGTTCGTATGCGTGTTCAGAGTGGGTGAGGCGGAGCTCTTCACTGTGTTCATCAAGACGGAGTCGGGGTTTTTGTCCAAGCGCTATAAGAGGTCTCCTTCCAATCTCTGGCTGCCGATAGACTGAATGAGAGGCGGATTATTGTCTGATGGCCTTATATTTGATAAAAAAAGGCTGTTGCGTATAAAAATCAGGAGGTGGTTTGTTTTTTGATTCTTTCAGACAGAATTCACGGGAAGGCCTCTGCTGTGTTGTTATTATCCTACTGGCGGGCTGTATTCCTCCGCCGGCGGGCCACAACTGGTATTATGTGAGGAGGGGTGACACGCTCTGGTCCATCGCGCGGAAAAATAAAACGGATTTTTTCTCCCTTGTAAATGCCAATGACATTCAAAATCCTTCGCGCATATATCCCGGCATGAAGTTGAAGGTGCCCGCGGAGGAGAGCGCTGTTTCCGCCAAGAGTCCCGCCGCGTCAAAAAAGCGGCAAAGGGCGTCAAAACCCGCTCAGAGTGCGGATGTTTCCTTTTCCTGGCCGGTCAAAGGCAAGATTGTGGAGCATTTCGGCAAAATCGATCTTGTCCGCTCGCTGGGTATTGTGATAAAAGCGGATTCGCCGGCTGTTAAGGCATCAGCGTCAGGGATAGTCTCTTTTTGCGGCGAAGCGGGGAATTTCGGCGACACCGTTATAATAAAGCACGCGGGCGGTTATCACAGTGTTTACGCTTATCTTGACAGTGTGTCTGTAAAGACCGGCGATACTGTCGCCTCCGGCGCTCTGGTAGGCAATTGCGGCAGCAGTAAAAAACACGGCGGCAGAGTGCTTTATTTTGAGATACGTTTCGGCACGGAAGCTTATGACCCGATGATGTATCTGAACTGAATTATGGAAAAAATTGATTCCGTTAAAATCTACCTCAAGGAAATAGGGGACATCCCCCTGCTTGGTGAAGACGAACTCTCGAAGCTGGTAATACTTTCCCGCACGGGAAATGTCTGGGCGAAACAAAAACTCATAGAGTCGAATCTGAGGCTGGTGGTGTCTATAGCGAAAAAATATCTTCACAGTCAGAAGGTGCTCAGCCTCCTGGATCTTATAGGCGAGGGCACGCTCGGCCTTATGAGGGCGATAGAGAAATACAAGCCCGAATACGGCTACAGATTTTCAACATACGCTTACTGGTGGGTGAAGCAATCCATACAAAAGGCCCTGATGAATCAGATGAAAATGATCTATATCCCCACCTACACCGACACGCACATAAAACAGGCGCTGAAATTTGCGGGCAAGCTCAAGGCGAAACTGCACAGGAATCCGAGCGCTAAGGAACTTGCGAAAGAGATGCGCACATCCGAGGATAAAGTGGAGAAAATACTGGGCAATATTCAGGCATGGGAGAACATCATATCTCTTGATATGCCGATCGACGAGAACGAGGAGATATTCCTTAAAGACATAATCGTGTCGGAAGAAGGCCCGCCCGAGGATATAGCTTCCTGCAACGAAAGAAAAATTTTTCTCGTCAAAGCCCTCAAACGGCTTCTGCCTAGGGAGCAGGACATCCTGCGCTGCCGCAGCGGAATGCACGGCGGAAAGCCGGCCTCTTTGTCAATTCTGGCAAAAAAATATAGAATTACGAGGGAACGCGTGCGTCAGATCGAACGCCGCGCTCTGGAAAAAATGAAAAGTTACCTTCTTGAAGAGGGTGTGGAATTCTGATTTGTGAAAGGGGGATGTTAAATGACGGATCTTAAAAAGTTTATCAGGGGAGTGAAGGATTTTCCCATCAAGGGGATATACTTCTACGACATCACAACGCTTCTGAAAAACCCGACAGCTTTTTGCGCGGCGGTTGACGCCATGGCCTCGCATTACCGCGGCCGGAAAATAGACTATATCGCCTGTATAGAATCGCGCGGTTTTATCTTCGGCGCGGCGCTGGCCTATAAACTGAAAATCGGGATGGTCGTGATACGTAAAAAAGGCAAACTGCCGGCGAAAAAACTCTCAGTGCGTTACAAACTTGAATACGGGTTTGACAGCATAGAAGTGCATGAGGATGCCGTGGTCAAAAACAAAAGATACATCATCCTTGACGACCTTCTCGCCACCGGCGGCACGTCGCTTGCGGCATATAAGCTCCTTAAAAAGAAAAACGCCATAGTGGATTCTTTCGCGTTTCTTATCGAGCTGACCGGCTTGAACGGCAGAAAAAAACTCCCCCCCGGCCCGGAGCTTTTCACAATGCTCCAATACTGAATGGCCCTTATAGGTTTAATAGCGGGCGAAGGGAGTTTTCCGATCCTTGTCGCGGGTCACCTCAGGAAGCAGGGCTATGACCTGAAAATAGCGGCTATACAAAATCACGCGGACGGCAAAATAGAGGAATACGCTTCCTCTTTTATATGGGCGCACATAGGGGAGCTTAAGAAAACCATAGATTTTTTCAAAAGCGCGGGCGTTAAGGAACTTATTCTTGCCGGCCGTGTGCGGCACGCTTCGGTTTTTTCGATCAAACCCGACCTGAAGGCGGTGAAACTGATCGCTTCGCTTAAAGATAAAAGGGCCGCCACAATGCTCAAGGCTGTCTGTGATCTTTTTGAGAAAGAGGGAATAAAGATCCTTTCTTCCGTCGCTCCGCTTGAAAGCCTGCTTTTCAGAGAGAAAGTCTACACCCGCCGCAAACCCTCCAAAAAAGAGCTCAGCAATATAGCGCTGGCGGAATCTGCGGCGAAACTTATAAGCGGGCTTGATATAGGCCAGACAGCGGTTGTAAAAGAAGGGGTTGTCGTGGCGCTCGAGGCGATGGAAGGCACCGATGCGTGTATTTTGCGCTCGGGAGAACTGGCCGGTGCCGGAACGGTTGTCGTCAAAGCCGCCCGGCCCAAACAGGATACCCGTTTTGATGTGCCTGTGATAGGCCTGCGCACCGTCAAAAAGCTCGTGCGTTCGGGGGCATCCGTTCTTGCCGCCGAGGCGGGGTCGGCGCTTTTTTTCGAACAGGAAGAAAGCGTCGCTCTGGCCGATGAACATCACATTTGTATACTTGGAATAAAGTGAGAGTTTTTATTTCAGCCGGTGATTTTTCAGGCGATGTGTTCGCATCGCGTTTGGCAAAAACATTTATAGGGTCCGGCTGGGATGTCTCCTCTGTCGGCGGAGCGGCTCTGCGGGAGGCCGGCGCGGATATAATAGAGGATGTTTCAGGAAGGAACGCCATAGGATTTATAGAGCCGGTCAGAAATATATTTTTTTTCCGGCGTCTCCTCGGCAGGATCAAAGAATTTTGCAAAAGGGATCGCCCCGACGCGGCGGTTATGGTTGATTTCTGGGGTTTTAATTCACAACTTCTGCCTCTTTTTTCCGCCGCGGGCACGCCGGTGTTTTATTATATCTGTCCCCAGATATGGGCGAGCCGCTTCGGGAGGATAAAAAAAATAAAAAAATATGTCAGTAAAGTTTTTCCTGTTTTTCCTTTTGAGGAAAAAATCTATCTTGAAAATGGGGTGAGCGCTCTTTTTCCGGGTCATCCCCTCGCTCAAATGCTGCCGCCGCCGGCATATAACCCCGAATCGCCCTATATAGGGCTGCTCCCCGGTTCCAGAAAAAGCGAATTGGACAGGCATCTGCCGGTTATGGTCAAGGTTGTAAATCTTCTCGGCAGTGAGGGCAACTTCCGTTTCAAATGTTTTAAGGCCCCGTCTCTTCCCAAAGCGCTTTATGCGTCTTTGCCGAATAACTGCGAGCTTCTTGAAGATAAAGATTATTCCCATCGCCAAAACTTGCGCCTGGCGATATCGTCATCCGGCACAGCGTCTTTTGAGAACGCGATGTTGGGCATCCCGACTTTGATCATGTATAAGACATCGTTTGTCTCTTATTTCATCGCCAAACAGATCGTTAAGACAAGATTCATAGGTATGCCTAATATTCTGGCAGGTAAATCCGTGACGCCTGAGCTGATCCAATCGGCCGCGGCTCCTTTCAGGATCTTACGCGAAGTCAGGGGTATGCTTAAAAAAGATAATTTGCTCGGAATTTCCGCCGAGCTCCTTCAATTGAGGCCGTTGCTCGATAAAAAAAACGCGGAAGAGAATATTGTGGGAGAAATAGAAAAGCTGCTGGCTGTCAGGGGCGGGGGGATTTCGTGAAAACAAAAGATATTATGAAAAGGCTGGCGGTGTATCTTAAACCCTATCGTATCCGCTTTGTTGAAGCCCTCCTGTGCATGATCGTCGTGGCCGCCATTAAAAGCGGACGCGTTTATCTGCTCAAGCCCGGCCTCGATAAACTGATCGAGAGCAGGAACGCCAATCTTGTCATACTTTTTTCAGCGGCGCTGATCGTCCTCACCGTAATCCACGCCGTTTTCTCGTACATACAGAATTATCTTCTCGCCTATATCGGGCAGAGGGTTATAATAGATGTGCGCAATGAAACCTACTCTCACATGCAGAACCTTTCGCTGGATTACTACATTAAGAGGACAACGGGGGCTCTTCTTTCACGGCTCACCAATGACATGATGTATGTGCAGAACGCCATAACCTCCGTGCCTGTCAAGCTGATCAGGGACGGGCTCAGCTGCGCGGGCCTGCTTGTCGTTCTTTTCGCGCTCAACTGGCAGTGGACGCTCGCGTCTTTGATCTTCTTCCCGCTGATCATGTTCCCAATCAAATTTTTTGCGCGGAAAATGAGAAAGACCTCCCGTCAGACACAGGAAAAGATGGCCCAGATATACGCTCTCCTGGCCGAGAGGATAAGCGGCATAAAGGTGACGAAAGCCTTTGCCCGCGAAAAAAGGGAAATTGAAAGAATGGAGGAGAGCAACAAGGATTACTTCAATGTCATCATGCGCCTCCTGCGGGCGGAGACGATGCAGAGGCCGGTGCTGGAGATAATCACTTACACGATATCTCTCGTTATAGGCGCTTATGTTATCAACGCCATCTTCAGGGAAACGGTCAGCGTCGGCACGGCTGTCGCTTATCTGGCGGCTCTCATTAATTTTTACGCGCCCATTAAGAGCCTGGCCGATCTGAACAAGATGCTCCAGTCCTCATTGTCGGCCTCGGAAAGGATCTTCCGCGTTCTTGACGCCGATATAACTGTAAAAGAAAAACCCGGAGCTAAGGATTTCACAGGTCTGAAAAACAGCATCAGCTTTGAGAATGTCTCTTTTTCTTATTTCGCTGATGGCGACGGCGACAGAGCGCTGAAAAACATAAATCTGCAGATAAAAAAAGGTTCTATTTGCGCGCTCGTTGGTTCTTCCGGCGGCGGAAAAACAACAATAGCCAATCTCATACCCCGTTTTTTCGATCCGACAGAGGGGAGGATTGCGATAGACGGCGCGGATATCAGGGATTTTAAACTTGCCCAGATCCGGCGCAGCATAGGAATCGTATCACAGGACATTATGCTGTTCAGGGACAGCGTCAGGAATAACATATCTTACGGAGTCGATAACGCGAGCGAGGAGGATGTTATCCGCGCCGCGAAGCTGGCTAACGCCTATGATTTTATTCGGGAGATGCCGCTGGGTTTTGATACTATCATAGGAGAAAGAGGGGCGACGCTTTCCGGCGGCCAGGCTCAGCGTATATGCATAGCCAGGGCGGTTATTATGGATCCGCCCATCCTTATACTCGACGAAGCGACTTCGGCGCTGGACACGGAATCTGAAATGCAGATCCAGAAAGCTCTTGACGCCATTGTGACCACCAGGACCACGGTTGTCATAGCGCACAGGCTTTCTACCGTGCGCCGGGCGGATAATATAGCGGTGATCTCCTCCGGAGAGGTGGTGGAGAGCGGGCGGCACGATGAACTCCTGAAAAAGAACGGTTATTACAGCCGGCTTTATAACATCCAGTTTAAGATCCAGTGATGAACATTTCGATTCTGCCCGGAAAAATCATTCAGTGCAAAACAGGGGACCTGGCTCAAGCCCTGAACGACGAGGGGAAAAGATGTTTTATAATAGGGCCGAAAGATGTTCATGAAATTCACGGGTCACTGATAAACGGGGCGCTCGGGAAAAGAGCGAAAATATATGCCGGATTCAATGGCGAGTGCTGTGAAACTGAGATCTCCCGGCTCGCTGCCGGGGTAAAGACCCACAAAAGTGATTTTATCTTTGCTTTCGGCGGCGGCAAGGCGATGGACGCTTCCAAAAGTGCAGCCGCAAAAACCGGCTGCCGGCTCGTAGCTGTTCCGACCTCCGGTTCGACCTGCGCGGCTTTCACGCCTCACAGCGTTATTTACGGCGAGCAGGGTAATTTTTTGAAAGAGGACAGACATCTTAAATGCCCCGATACGCTGATTCTCGCGGAGGAGATACTCTGCTCGGCTCCGAGGCGGCTGCTTTTTGCGGGTATCGCGGATGCCTGCGCGAAATATTATGAATTCACATTTAACGGCGGCGCAGACAGCAGTGTGGCCGCGATGGCCCGTGATATGCTGAAACGCTTTTTTATGGGCGTTCCCGCAGTTAAAAATTCCACCGACAGGGGAACGGTTCTTTCGCTGAGCCGTCTTTGTATAATCAACACAGGGCTTATAAGCACGCTGGGCGGCGCCGATTTCAGGGCCAGCACCGCCCACGCTCTGGCAAACGGTTTTACACAGGTTTTTCCCGATTCGCGCGAACTCGCCCGCCCTCTCCACGGCGAACTGGTTGGCGCCGGTATTCTTGCCTGTCTTTTTGTACTGAACCGCATAGATGAACTTGTGATGCTGCGGCAACTTTTTTCCGATTGCGGTATTTTTGAGGAATTCGCCTCCTGCGGGAAATTAGATAAGGACATATTTGAAACCGCCTCACGTTTTGCCGTCAAAAGCGAAGGGCGGTTCAGGGAATTAAAGATAAACGCCTCTGACCTGACCGCCGCGCTCAATTCTGTTAAACTCGACAGCGCCGCTGTCGGGGATATTCATCCGGGAGTGTAACAAAAGCGCCTCATGCGGCGTCTAACATTATGGAAGAGAAAGAATTCATAGAAAGATTAAAAAAGGGGGATGAGGATGCCTACAGGGAGTTTATGGCGCTTTATAAAAACGCTGTTTACCGCATCATCCATTCTTTTTCGGGAATGGCTCCGGAAATTGACGATATCGCCCAGGATGTGTTTATCGCGGTATTCAGAAAAATCCATAAATTCCGCGGCAATTCCTCTCTTTCCACATGGCTTTACCGCGTTACGATCAATAAATGCAAGGATTACCTCAGGAAGAGGAGAACTGACACGGTGGAGTTGAGCGACAGTATGATCTCGCCGGGCGCGGATGTTCCAGAAACGCTATTGAACGAGGCCCGGGCCCGCAACCTGCTGGCGCAGCTCCCGGAGAAATTCAGGAGCGTTGTGATACTCCGTGAGATAGAGGCCATGTCATATGATGATATAGCCCGGACGCTTAAGATCCCTCTGGGCCGGGTGAAGATAATGCTATTCAGAGCGAGAAAAAAAATGAAGGAGGCCGCGTTAAATGGAATGTAAAAAATGCCTTTCGCTTTTAGGCGTATTCAAAGACGGCGAGCTGAGCGGCGATGCTGCCTCTCCGGTAAAAAGCCATATTGAAACATGTCCGGCCTGTTCCGCGGAACTGGAGGCCCTCTACGCCCTATCGGAGCTCATAACTTCCATTAAAGCGCCCCCGGCCCCCGACGGCTTTGAAGATAATGTCATAAGAGCCATGAGGAAACCCGTGCGCCAATTCTCATTCATCCCGTCATTCCGTCCGGCTTTTTTTTACCGCCCGGCGATGGCAATGGCCGTTCTTGCATTGCTCGTTGTCACCGGAGTTTTTTACGCGCGTAAAAATACCGCGCCGGACGAGTCGTATGCGCAGCTTCTCATAAGCGACGCTGAATTGAGAGAGTTTGACAGCGATATACTGGACATCTTTTACGGCGAGATTTAAGGAAGCAAGAAGCAATGGCTACGGAACCGTCCCCATTACTCTACTCTATGAAAAATAAAGCGGTTATACTTTTCTCAGGCGGTCTGGACTCGTCGCTCGCCGCGAAGCTCACGGAAGATATCTTCGATCTTTCGGGCGTTGTTTTTTCCACGCCCTTTTCGCGGGCGAAAAAAGAGGTGTTTGCCCTGGCTGAAAAGATGTCACTTCCGCTGAAGCACATTTTTCTCGGCGAGGAATATTTTGAAATTATTCTTAAGCCTAAATTCGGTATGGGCAAGGGGATGAATCCCTGCCTGGACTGTCACATAATGATGCTAAAAAAAGCGAAATTATATGCCATAGAGCTGGGCGCGGAATTTTTAATAACCGGTGAGGTGCTGGCGCAGAGGATGATGTCTCAGAAGATCGGAGATCTTTTTAAAGCCGAGAAAGAGACCGCGCTGGAAGGCAGGATCATCAGGCCGTTGTGCGGAGCGCTCCTGCCGCCAACGGAAGCCGAGAAAAAAGGGATCATTAAAAGAGACGAGATGTTTTCCGTTTCAGGCAAAAGCCGTAAAACACAGTTTGAGCTGGCGGAAAAATACGCCCTCAGCGGCTTTGCCACACCCGCCGGCGGATGCGTGCTCACTGATAAAATTTTTTCAAAAAGAATAAAAGACGCCGTCATCCACGGCGAACTCGATCTTTTGAGGAGCCGTCATCTTATGACGGGCCGACATTTTCGTCTTGAAAAAGGATCCAAGCTCGTGATCGCCCGTAAGGCTTCAGAAGATAAATTCCTCTCGGACAATGCCGTCGGCCTCATAAGGATACTGCCTTCAGGGGCTCCCGGCCCCGGGGCGCTTCTGTCGGATATGCGCGACATTGATCTGGCGCTTTCCATAATCGCCAGATACAGCGGCAAGACGCATGAATTTATCATCCGCACTGCCGGGGAAGCGGACATTGTGCGAAAAGCCGAAGCCGCGGACGAGGAAACCGTCAGAAAATATCTGGTCTGAGAAGGCCTTCTTCTATGAGCTCGTTTGTGTCTTTGGCCTCTCTGCCTTTTGATTCAAAAAAAGTTTTTCGCGCTTTTTCGATAAGCCGCTCTTTGAGCGCTTTTTCCTTTGCCTCTATCTCTTCAAGGGATGGCCGGGTGATCCCCGCTTGAGGCAGTAATTGGATCTCTGTTTTTCTGCGTTTTGCGTAGAAACTGAGCCACCACAGGAGAGCTATGAGAATAAAGAGCAGCCAGCTGCGTTTTTTCATACGAGGAGTTTTTTCATGTCCCTGACGGCCTTGTCAAGACCGGCGAAAAGAGCGTAGGCGATAATGCTGTGGCCTATATTGAGTTCGTTCATTCCCTTTATGCGCGCTATCGCGGTTGTGTTCTCGTAATCCAGCCCGTGCCCCGCGTTAAGGAGCAGGCCCTGTGACAGGGCAAAAGCGGAAGCTTTTTTTATGCCCAGCAGTTCCTTCGCTCTCGCGGCTCCCCGCAGATTGGCGTATGAGCCTGTGTGGAGCTCCACCGCGTCGGCCCCGAGTTTTTTTGACAGGGCTATAGCCTTTTCGTTTGCTTCTATAAATAGGCTGACCCTGATGCCTTTTTTGTTGAACAGAGGGATGATCTTTTTGAGGCGCCTTTCGTTTTTGAAGACATCAAGGCCGCCTTCCGTCGTGAGCTCTTTTCGTTTTTCCGGCACGATGCACACATCCGCCGGAGCGAGTTTAAGGGCGAAGTCCGTTATCCAGGGGCTCGGCGCCAGTTCAAGATTGAGTTTTGTTTTTATGTTTTTCTTTATGAGAATGCAGTCTTTCTCCTGTATGTGCCGCCTGTCCTCGCGCAGATGTATGGTGATGCCGTCGGCGCCGGCTTTTTCGCATATGAGAGCCGCCTGCAAAGGGTCGGGGTAGGCCGTAAAACGCGACTGTCTTATCGCGGCGACATGGTCCACATTGACACCGAGCGACGGCATTACTTTATACCGACGATATATCTGACATACAGCCACAGCAGCACGGCGATGAGCCCGGCGGTGATTTTTAAGTATGATTTTTTGTTCATGGTGCCGAGTCAAACTCTTTGACCCTGTAAAGGGCGACGAGTTCTTTTTTCAGTTCCTCGCTTGAGATATTCCTTGTGAGTTTTCCCGCGCGGGCAAGTGAGATGGAGGAAGTTTCCTCGGATAAGACGATTGCCCATGCGTCCGACACCTCGCTGATTCCCACCGCGGCTCTGTGCCGCGTGCCCAGGATGCGCGAGGCTATTTCCTCCATCGTCAGGGGCATTATGCAGGAAGCCGCCAGCAGCCTGTTTCCTTTTATAACCACAGCCCCGTCATGCAGGGGGCTTGCGGGATTGAATATCGAGAGCATCAGCTCCGACGAAACTTCACCGTCTATTTTAATGCCCGTTTCCGTGTAATTTTTCATTCCCATGTTAAGTTCTATGACGATGAGGGCGCCCCATCCTTTTTTTTGAGCGTTTTCCATGGTTTCGATAATGGCGTTGATCCAGTCCGGTTTTATGCGGAACAGGAATCCCGCGACTTTTCCGCTGCCGAGTTTGGCCAGAAGAAAGCGCAGCTCCGGCTGAAAGACTATGACGATCGCCACCATTCCCACAACCCACGCGCCCGAAAGGAGCCAGGACAGTGTGGTGAGTTTCAGAAGTTTTGAAAAAACTGTCAGAAAAACGAGGATGACAATACCTTTGAAAATCGCTATGGCCCTGGTGCCCTTCAAGAGGGAGAGGATGTAGTATATGATAACCGCCGTTATAAGGATATCGGCGGCATGGCTCAAATAGCCGAGCCACACATTCCATGACAGGGGCAGATAATCAGCCATTTTTGATGAGAGTCATCGCTTCGGAGCGGACTTTCGCGTCTGCCATAAAGATCCCGCGCAGGGCGGAAGTCGTCATCTTCGTGCCGGGTTTTTTAATTCCGCGCATGGTCATGCAAAGATGCTCGGCTTCTATTATCACCATCACGCCCAGAGGTTTGAGGGAGCCGTTGATCGTGTCGGCTATCTGCTGGGTCAGCCGTTCCTGTATCTGGAGGCGCCGCGCGAAAATATCCACAAGCCGCGGTATTTTGCTAAGCCCCAGGAGCGCCCTGTCTTTTGGGATATAGGCCACATGCGCCTTGCCGAAGAAGGGAAGGATGTGGTGCTCGCAGAGAGAATGGAAGGGGATGTCCCTCACGAGGATTATCTCACTGTACCTCTCACTTTTATAGACGGTGCTGAGAATTTTTTCCGGTGATTTTACGGAATAGCCCGAGAGCAGCTCCTCGTACATGTTCGCCACTCTTTTGGGCGTTTTTTTCAGGCCTTCCCGCGAAGGGTCTTCTCCGGCGGCTTCCAATATGAGTTTTACGGCCTCACACAGTTTCTTTTTGTTCATCGTCTTTTTTTATCCTTTCCGCGTTGTTTTTTGTTTCAGGGTCCGTTTCTTTTGCTGTCTCATCCGGGGAGTTTTTCATCTCCGGGGCCGCGTTTTCGCTTTTCGCCGGGGGCGACGCTAACGGCGCCAGCTCCTCGCCTTTCATGATCTTATCAAGATCCTCCGCGTTAAGCATTTCCCTTTTTTCAAGCTCTTCCGCGATCGCGTCAAGATATTTTCTGTTTTTAGTCAGAGCGTTTTCGGCGTCCCGCTCGGCTTTTATGATTATATTCCTGATCTCTTCATCTATGATCTGCTTCATCTTTTCGCTCACCCGCGAACCTTTGGAAATATCCATGCCGAGAAAAACCGACTCCTGCGAATCCTTGAACACCGCCGGCCCCACACGTGAGCTCATGCCGTATTGCGTGACCATGCTGTGGGCGATCTCGGTGGCTTTTTCAAGATCATTGCTGGCGCCGGTGGAGAGCTGTTTGAAGATTATTTTTTCCGCCGCCCGCCCTCCGAGCAGTGTTTTTATTTTATTGATGAGCTCGTCTTTCGAGGCGATGAATCTGTCTTCAAGGGGCAGCTGCAGGGTGTAGCCGAGCGCCGGCCCGCGGGGGATTATGGAAACCTTGTGCACGGTGTCGCCGTCGGGCATGAGCTTTGCCACAAGAGCGTGACCCGATTCGTGATAGCAGATGATCTTTTTCTCACTGTCGCGCATCACTCGGCTTTTTTTCTCCGGTCCCGCCAGAACGCGGTCTATCGCCTCTTCAAGGTCTATCATCTCAACACTTTCCTTGTTTTTCCTGGCCGCCAGCAGTGCCGATTCATTTATTATATTGGCGAGGTCGCTGCCGACAAAACCGGGAGTTCTGCGCGCTACTATTTCCAGGTTTATGTCTTTGTTCATTTTAATTTTTTTAGCGTGCACATCGAGGATGTCTTCCCGTTCTTTGATGTTCGGTTTGGGTATGTGGATGTGACGGTCAAAGCGTCCGGGCCTAAGCAGCGCAGGGTCAAGAATGTCAGGCCTGTTTGTGGCGGCGATGACGATCACGTTTGTGTTGGGTTCAAAGCCGTCCATTCCCACAAGGAGCTGGTTCAGTGTCTGTTCCCGTTCATCGTGACCGCCGCCGAGTCCCGCGCCTCTGTGCCTGCCCACGGCGTCTATCTCATCGACAAAGATAACTGCGGGGGCGCTGGCTTTGGCCATCTGGAAGAGATCCCTGACACGGCTCGCTCCGACACCCACGAACATTTCCACGAATTCGCTGCCCGATGCGGAAAAGAACGGCACCTTGGCTTCTCCCGCTATGGCCCGGGCCAGGAGCGTTTTTCCCGTGCCGGGTTCGCCGTAAAGAATAACGCCCTTGGGTATGCGTCCTCCGAGTTTTTGGAATTTTTCGGGGTTTTTCAGGAAGGATATCACCTCCACCAGCTCGTCTTTCACCTCGTCGCATCCGGCCACGTCGGCGAAAGTCGTTTCCACTTTGACGGCATTCTGCGCGCGGCTTTTGCCGAAGGAAAATATCTGTTTTGAGCCGCCGCTCATTTTAGTGGCGAAAATAAACCACGCGAGTATGAAAAGCAGGATGGGCCCGAAGCTGAAAAGCAGGTTGCCCAGCCATTTGCCTCCGGTTTTCCCCGCATAATCAACCCCGTTCGCCTGCATGTCTTTTATCAGATCTTTGTCGTCGAGATAAGGGGTTTTGAAACTGACGCTTTTCCCGTCCGCGCGGTAGTCGCCCTTTATCGTTTCGTCTTTTACTATTTCAACGGAGATGATTTTACCCGCCTCCAGAAGAGTGCGGAACTTGTTGTAGCTTATCTGCTCGTCGGATACCTTGGTTGTCTGGCTGTAGTTGAGGTAGAGCACGATCGCCGCCAGCAGCACCCAGAAAGACAGCCCCACATTTCTCTTTTTCATTTCTGGCTCCTGTAGATTTCCGATTTCAGCACGCCTATGTAGGGAAGGTGCCTGTAAATCTGGGCATAATCAAGCCCGTAACCCACGCAATATTTATTCGGGATAACGAATCCGGTGTAATCAATGTCTATTTTTTTCAGTCTGCATTCCTTTTTATCCAGCAGCACGCATATTTTCAGTGATTTGGGCTTTCTTGTGAGAAGATTCCTTTTCAGATAAGAGAGCGTCAGGCCCGTATCCACGATGTCTTCTATGATAAGAACGTCTTTCCCCACGATGGATTCGCGCAAATCCATCAAAAGCCGCACGACGCCCGATGATTCGGTGGAGTCAGCGTAAGACGATACGCTTATGAAATCCAGCACGGGTGAGAATTCAAGTTCCCTGATGAGGTCGCACAGAAACACAACGCTTCCCTTGAGAACCGAGACAAGTATCGGCCTTTTCCCTTTGTAATCTTTATTGAGGATATTCGCCAGCTGTTTCACTTTTTTCTTTATTTCAGCCTCGGAAATCAATATCTCTTTTATGTCCTGATGTTTCATGTTTTTCTCCGCTTATGCAATTTGCCTTTTCTCACCGTTAAATCCATGTCCCGCAGTTCAAAGACTCCGCCTTTTCCCGAACTTATAAATCCGTCAATTTTGTCTATGTAACGGGAATTCACTTTTCTGCCGAGGAATTCCGCCAAAAAGCACTTCCTCAAAAACTTATTATAGCTCAAATAGACGCTATTATCAAGTTTTCCGTTTCGGGATTTTTTTTCAAGTTCTTCCGATGCCGTTTTAACGAGAGCGTTTAAATCTTCCGCCTGGCTTTCAAGGGCGGAAAGGTGTTTCAAAACGCTTTTTCCAAAGCGTTTTTTTATAAAGGGTATTAAATCGCGCCTTATTCTGTTCCGGAGAAATTTCCTGTCTTTGTTGGATTCGTCAGTCATAAAAGGCAGTTTTGACGCTGCAAGGAATTTTTTAAGCTCATCTCTTTCAAAATCAAGCAATGGCCTGGTGACAGGTACACCGAATATTTTTGTTTTTCTCGCTATTCCGTAAAATGAGGAGATCCCGCCTCCGCGGAAGAGTTTCAGGAAAAAGGTTTCCGTGTTGTCGGAGAGCGTGTGCCCTGTGAAAATAGTCTCAAATCCGCGTTTTTTACAGATCTCGCCGAGCAGTTTATAACGCGCTTCCCGCGCGCAGTCCTCCAGCGATTTTCCGGATCGTGCTGCGGCGGCGACGTCAAAACTTTTTGTGTAGAAAGGTATCTTGAATTTTTTCGCGAGGTTTTTTACAAACGCTTTTTCATCGCCGGCGGCATTTCGCAGTCTATGGTCTATGTAAGCTGCCGCGATTTTATTCTTCAGTTTTGATGCCAGCGCCAGCATGGCTATGGAATCGCTGCCGCCGGATACGGCAAGAAGGATTTTTTCTCCGCGAGCGGCGATGTTGTTTTCTTTGCAGGAGGCGAGAAATTTCAGAACTGTCTGTTTTTCAAAGTTTATTTTTTTATTTTTCATCAATTTCCCGGTTAATAATGGTAGCGGTGCAGGGACTCGAACCCCGGACACGTGGATTATGATTCCACTGCTCTAACCAACTGAGCTACACCGCCAGCGAAAGTCATTCTAATAAAAATTTACAATGAAATCAACTTTATGCTATCATATACTGAAAAATTATGAACAGATATCCGGAATTATTTGCGCCAGGGCAATTGCGGCGGCGGTTCTGCCTTTCCGAGCGGGCTTTTGCCGTTGCCGTGTTTTTCGCCGTGTCCGCGGTGAGGGGCATTTGCGGCGGAGTGAACATAAATTTTAGCGCCGCTGACGCGATCGTGTATTACAACGCTTCCTCCTCATCACTGACATGGAACAGCTCGCAGGCGTATCTCTATCTGCCTCTGGGCACGCAACAAAATGTTTTCTCAACCAAGTATCCCGCGCTCTCCCCTGTCAACCCGCCAAAGCCCACGGCTCAGATGGGCTGTTCGCTGGTCGTAAAGGATGACTGTTTTGTGAGCGGCGTAGCGCGCTGGGCGGGCGCAAACGGAGGCAATCCTGTAGTGCGTATGTGGACCAATGATACAGAGGAATTTGCAGGGGGGATCACCTATCCCTGGGTTGATATGCCAGTCGGTTATGCGTCGGACTGGGTAGAGAGATCGGTTGATTTTTCCGCCAGTCTTTATCCGCTCACCGCGGGCAACACATACTGGCTGGCCAATGTAGATGACAATGTGGATGGAAACCAGGTGGGAGACGCCGGCTCGGCGACATCGGGTTGTGATTATGTGAGTGTCGCTGTTGTTGGTGGCCAGCCCCAGCTATGGTATATAAATAACGACGAGACGCCTCCCGGCAGCGCAAGCAGCCCTTCGGAAAATCTGCAGGTTGTTCCGAAATTGCAGGGTGTCGCGGATTTGAGGCTCAACCGCTTTAACTCTGCGGGAGCTCTCATCAGCAAAAAAATTGATTTGGGCGCGACAAAAGTGGCCATAAGCGATTTTCAGGTGACATTTCAAACATCAAACGCGAAAATCGGTTTGGATGCGGATGGTGTTTCAAAAAGCGGCGCGATGGCTTATGACATCACATATAACTTTATTTCCGCTTTAGGCAGAGCGCCTAAGTGCTCCGCGGTTTTTTCTATAGCGCAATCGTCGGACGGTGATAATTTCGGGGCATTTCAGACGGCCTTCGCGGGCGTTATAGACAAGCGTTATATAAAGATCCGCATGGAATTGACAACAGAACACAGAGGGATAACGCCCATCGTGGATTCAGTGAATATAAGCTATAACTGCTACCCCGAGGCCATAGAGGCCTCAAGCGTCTCGCCAGCCGAAGGCGCTCTTGTCACGGCGTCGTCGCCTGTTTTCAGGTGGGGGCCTTCCTATGATAATGACGGCGATATGGTGACATACACATTGTCTCTTTCAGATACGGCTTCTTTTGCCGATCTTGTTTTTTCAACAACAGCCGTTTCCGTTCCGTCGTCAACTTATGTTGCCGTGAATTGTCCGGTGGAGCTTGATGATAAGACGACATATTTTTTCAGAATAGACGCCGTTGATTCCAACGGGGCCCTCACGGGATATGATCAGACATTTTCTTTTAAAACGGAGCTGATGCTGCTTTATCTTACAGGTTCGGATATAATAAACGGCTCGCGCGTGATCACTTCTTATGTTCAGAACGGTTTTGATCTGCGGTTTTCCAAAGATATAAATTTCGGCACTTTTCCCGGAGCTTTCACTTTTATAGACGCATCCTCTTCGACGGTCGCCTGCACTTTTTCCGCTCCGACGCCTTCAAGCGTGAAGGTGCTGCCTTCGGACACCATAGAACCCTGCAAAAGCTATTATTTTTCAGTGGGGCTTTCTCTTAGGGATACTGTGGGCTTGGGCATAAGGGAAGAATCGAGCGTGTATTTCGGCACGCTCAACAGCAAGACGGCCCCGTATACAACAACCGTGGCCGGCTCATCCATAACAATCATCGCGGGGGGGAGCCCCGAGGATTTTTTTGTCATTCCCGCGAATCTCGCTATAAGCTCTACGGAGAATACCGATCTTCTCTCCGCCAATGATTCGGCGAATTCCACGGCTTTCGTCATAGCGCTCAGCTCCGAGGCTTTTTCCTACAGCATCACCAATTTCGCGGGCGCCGAGATAAGTTCCCTGACGGGACTGACCGTTAAGCTGCCGTATGTGCCGGCATCGCTGAGTGTTCCTCTATCGGCATCCTCTATCCGCCGTGGCGCATCGGTCTCGGCGGAGAACATAAGCGTGCCCCCCGGTCTCCTGCGCGTGTTCAAACTTAATGAGAATTCTTCCCAGTGGGGGCTTGTTCCCGGCAAGCAGACCGTTGACACCGTCTCAAAAACGGTGACGGCTTATCCGGCTTCCGGCGGGACATTTTCCCTTCTGGCCTATCCGTCAAACCCGGCCGCGAACGTGCAGTTAAGAAATACACCGAACCCATTTTATAAGGGGGGACCCGACACGGTGATAACATATTTTCTTTCCGCCGCAGCGTCTGTGAAGGCGAAAATATACACGCAGATAGGCCACCTGATATACGAGAAGGAATATGTGTCCGGTGAAGACGGCGGTCGGGCGGATGTCAATTCAATAACATGGGACGGCAAAAACAAGTCAGGCGCTTATGTGGCTTCCGGGATTTATCTTCTGCGCCTTGAAATAGACGGCGAGGACGCGAGAACAAGGAAGATAGGCTTCATAAGATGAAAGGGGTAAGCAAAGCGATCATCTGCTGTTTCTGTCTTGCCGCCTGCTTTCAGCGCGCGGGTGCGGGCGCTGTTATAGGCGGCGGTTACCCCGGAGAATATCTGCTCCTTTACGCTCCCACGGCAAGATCCCTTGCTATGGCCGGCGTGCCGGCGGAAGGGGCGTCTTCGGCGTTCTTTAATCCATCCCATCTTTCAGGCCTGCGTTCGAAGGAGCTGTCGTTTATGAGGTCGTCGCTGTTTTCAGGCGGCGTCTATACGGCCTCTTTCCTCGCTTTTCCTCTGTCGGAAAGAAAAGTGCTGTCTTTCGGTTTTGTCTCCATGGGCGTAGAAGGCGCCGAATGGGTGGACGAATGGGGCATAGGCAACCGCGGCACATTTTCCGACAGGAACACGGCTTATTCGGCCGCTTATTCCTTTCCGGCCTTTCAGAATATGGATATAGGCGCGGCTTTTAAGATCGTCACGCAGGACATACATCTTTATTCGGATCAGAGCTTCGGCCTGGATCTGGGCATGAGATATATCAAGAGCAAAAAAATAGTGCCGTCATTGTCCCTTCAGAACGCGGTCGCGCCGAGCTTGACTTTGCGCAAAGAAGGCGAGCCGGATGAATTCCCGCTGAACGCGAGATTCACTCTTGAGACGGCGCCCGTGAAGGACCTGGATTTTAAAATTGACGCGGTTTACGAGAATCTCACCCCCGCCGCGGATGAGAAAAGCTGTTCTTTTTTTGCGGCCGGAGCTGAATATTCCATCAGAGAGGTCTTTCGCCTGAGGGCGGGTTATAACCCGTCTTTTTTTTCCGTCGGTTTCGGCGTTTCCATGGGGAGAACCGATTTTGACTGGGCCATGCAGATCCGCGATGAGGGCAATTTTTTTGCCGCCGGTCTTTCCGTTAAATGGGGGATGATGCCCCAATTGTGGCAGAAGCGCCTTATGGACAGAGAAAATTTCCTCAATGATTTTTCCAAAAATCTGGAAATAGAAAAGGCCTATACGATTGAAAAAGAGAGAAATGTTGACGAGCGGACGGCGGAAGCGGTCAGGTCGCGTTTTTTCGCGGCCAAGCGTTATGTGAAAAACCATGAGTATTCCAGCGCCATGGATGAGATCAACGCTGTGCTGAAAATCAGTCCCGAGAATGAGAACGCGTTAAGACTCAAAAAAGATATTTCTTCGGGGCGTTTGAAAGCAGACCTGCATTACGCTCTGGCCTACCAGTACTATAAAAACGACGATTACAAAGCGGCCCTGAAGAGAGCGAATAAAGCTATGCGCTCCGACAGGGATCACACGGATGCCAAATTCCTCTATCACATGATAAACGCTAGAATATTTATAGACAAGGGGGATTATTACCAGGCGAAAGAGCACCTGCTGCATGCTTTTAAAATGGACCCGGACGATTCCGAATGCATCATGCTTTTGAAAGGGATCAATGATCTGCTCAAAGCCGGACAGAAGGGCACCGGCCGCCGAGGGGAATAACACCGACATGGGAACATCTGAAAGCGAAATAGTATTCTCAAAAGAACCTTTTTCTTTTCTTGACGGGGAAGAGCGCGCTCTGTTTATGGAGAATGTGCGGCTTTTCACTTTTGCATCGGGCGAAATACTTATAAGAGGCGGCGAGATGGGAAACATGGTCTATTTTATTGTCCGGGGAGAATGCGGCGTTTTCCTGCCGCCTCCGGCGCCTGCGGCAAGCCCTGTGGCGCGGCTCGTTCCCGGGGATTTTTTCGGAGAAATGGCGATGCTGGCGAATGTCAAAAGAACAGCCACCGTAAAAACTTTAACCGAGGTGCGGGTAGCCGCCATGGATTCTCAGAAATTCAAAAAGCTTTTTATGACCAATCCCCGTATTGTCAAGGGCCTTGACGCATATTATAAAAAGCGTCAGGGCGAGCTGAATCTGTTTAAAAAACGAGTGGCTGATATGGAATCGCGCCCGGAGCAGGGGCTGTGGCAGAAAATCAGGAAGATGTTCGGCCTGTGACAAAATGGTGAAAAATAAACGGTTTGCGCAGATCGCGGCGGTTACGGTGATGTTGTCCGGATTGACGGGACTTATCAGCGGCAATGACATAGAAACGCTGAATAAGCTGCAGTTCGCCAACGGCCTTTTCAGGGACGGGATGTATGAGATGGCGAGAAAACAGTTCCTTGAAATAGCCGGTTCATCTTATCCCGGTATCGGCGAGGAGTCTGCTTTTATGCAGGCGGAATGCCTGTTCCGGATGAAAAATTTTCCTCTCGCCTATAAAGAGTTCGAAAAAACCTTTTCTTCCTTTTCCCGCGAAGTAAAGGAGAGGTCTCTTTCGCGCATGGGCGATTGCGCCTATCATATGAAGAGATACGGCGACGCCGCTGATATTTACGCTAAATTCATCAAATTATACGGTGAGAACGAAGACGCTCTTTTTTATCTCGCTCAATCTTTATCTGAACTGAAGAAATATGATGAGAGCGGGAAATATTACAGAAAACTCCTTGAGAAACACCCCAAATCAGACTACAGGGAATACGCCATGTATTCGGCGGGATACGCCTATTTTAAAACGGGCAATTATGCCAAAGCCGCCGGTCTTTTCGCGGGGGTTTCAGATAAAAAAATAAAAGCGGAGAGCCTGTTCTACGAAGGCCTTTCTTTTATCCACTCATCAGATATGGCGTCTGCCCTGAAGCGGTTTGACAATATCGCCGCCGGCTTTAAGGATAGCCCCTGGGCGGCGAAAGCGAATCTTAAAAAAGCCGAGATACTGATAAAGGATAAAAAGTTTGATGAAGCGGAAAAAATACTGGAACCTATCAGGCGCGCCTCCGGCGCTTCAGCGGCAGAGGCCCTGTATCTGACAGGGCAGGCCTTCTACGCGAAAAAAAGTTTCGCGCAGGCGGCGGTTTATTACAGGTCCTGCGCGGATAAGCATCCCGGCAGTGATTGGGCGGAAAAGTCGCTTTTTTCGCTGGGCTGGAGTTATACGCATCTTCAGGATTACCTGCGTGGAAGAAAGACTTTCGCGGAGCTGATCCTTAAACATTCCAAAACGGCATATTTCCCGAAAGCCCAGTTCCTCATAGGCCATTGTTATTTTTTTGAGCGGGATTACGACGCGGCCTCGGATGCCTATGCCCGGCTTCTTTCCGCTTTTCCGGGCGATGAACTCGCCGGAGATGCCCATTACTGGCAGGGCGCGTCTCTCTTAAAAGCGTCCCGTTTCGGTGAAGCGGCCTCCGTTTTCAGAGAAGTGATAAAACGCGGCGAGGCCTCGGGCTTTCTGTCCCGCGCTTATCTGGGCCTGGGCAAAAGCCTTGCACTCTCAGGGGATCACAGCGCCGCGGCCATTGAATTGGAAAAGGGGCTATCTGTCAAAGGCACAGCTCTGGAAAAGGATGAGCTGGCTTTTGAGTTGGGCAACGCCTGCGTTAAGCTCGGCAGATTTTCAGACGCGGTACGCTATTACGGCAAAGTGTCAGACCCGTCTCTTATCGCTGATGCCCTGACCGCTTCAGGGCACGCGTATCTTAACTGGAAAAAATTTGACGAGGCCCGCGAATCTTACGGGAAAACGGTGGATTTATATCCGGAATCTCCCGCCGCGGAAGATGCCGCTTTTTCAGTAGGGGTGAGTTTCTATAAAGAAAAAAACTGGGCTTCGGCCCGCTCTCACCTGATGGATTTCGCGGCCAAGTACCCCGCAAGCCCCAGAATAGCCGACGCTTATCTTTACGCGGGCTGGTCGGCTTTCAGCCTCAAGGACTGGACAGCTTCAATAAAATTCTGGAAACGGCATTATGAAATACAACCTTCCGAGGATGTGCTTTTGCGGATAGGCGACGCCTATTACAATGCGGCACGGGTCGCCGAAGCCAGGTCCTGTTACGCCGAGCTTCTGGATAAGTTTCCGTCGTCGTCCAAAATACCGCAGGCGCTTTACAGCATGGCTCTGGTGGACAGAAAGCAAGGCCTGCTGGAGGGCGCATCCAAACTGATCCTCCGCATAGACAGGGAGTACCCGTCTTCCGAGATCGCCCCCGACGCGCTTTTCACTCTTGGCGAAATATACGAGGAGCGCAACGATTATGTCTCATCAGGGGAGATCTACGGCAGGATATATTCAGGATATCCCAAATCTCCGCTCGCGGTGGATTCCCTGTACCGAGCCGCCCGCAGCGCATCGCGCGCGGAGAATTACGCTCTCTCCAGACAATTTTACGGGGAACTGGCGGAAAAAAAGAGTGCCTATCTTGAAGAGGCGAGGTTCAGGATATGCGAAGCTTTTTTTAACGAAAAAAATTATGCTTCCGCCGCTGATGAGGCGTTGAAATTCAGGGATGATTTTTCTTCATCGGCTTTTGCTCCCGGCGCCCTTGAAATAGCGCGCAAAGCGCTTACCGAACAGGGCCTTTCCGCGCGGGCTTCGGGGCTGAAAGACATTTTAACGAGGGATTATCCCGCGTCCGGCCCCTCCGCGAGAATCTATTTTGACGAAGGTAAAAAACTTTACGAGAGCGGAAATCACAAAGAGGCGGCGGAGGCGCTCCGCAAGGTGACAGCCAATCTCCACGACATTGATTCCGCCCGTGCGCAAATACTGATAGCGTCCGCTTTTTTCAGTATGAAGCAGTATGATGAGGCGTGGCTGGAGTATTCAAAAGCGGTGTATGTGTACCCGGAATTTCCGGATATCGTCGCCGAGGGTTATTACGGCATAGGCTCTGTCCGGATAAAGCAGGGGAAAAAATCCGAAGCTGAGAAAGCCTTCGGCAGGATACTGGAAAACTGGCCGGACTCGCCCCTGGCGGTCAAGGCCTCGGAAGAACTTGAAAAACTGAAATGATAATGCGTTGGGGAAGGTTCCTAATGGTGATGGGGACGGCAATGGGGACGATTCCGATCGCCATTCCCGCCCTCCCTAATATTGTTTTTGCCGCAGGCGAGGTGCGGATACCGGACATGAATGTTATAGGGGACGATCTCTCCCTTTACGGCCTCGGAGGAATTACGGCCGCGGATCTTCCGAGATATGATAAGGAGAGATTTCTTTCCGAAAAATTTTTAAAAAGCGGATTCGTCAAAGAGGCCGGGCAGGGCAAATCATTCATTGCGCTGATAGACGCAGGGTCAGGCGTTTCCGCCGGGGCAAAGGCCGCTTTTTTGAGCCGCTCGGAACATGATGAGAGCGGTTTCATAGCCGGCGCGGACACGGGATTCTCCGGCGCGGAAGGCCGTCGGAGATTTTTATACGGCGCTGATCTCTTTTATAAGAGAAAAGGCCTGTGGTCTTTTTCCACACTGCCGTATTTTTACGGCCGGGTCTTTGAATTGCCCGCCTCCGCCGGGCAGGATATAGGCGAAACACTTTTCGGCGCTCCCGTGGAGGTTTACTCGCAGACTGAAAATTCTTTCATTTCTTTTTCGGCGGAGAAAGTCCTTATGTCAGGGAGATACCCCGCCGCCATCCGCTCAGGCCGCGACGGGGAATTTTCATCCATCCGGTTAGGGGCATCCGCCGATCAATATATGGGAGATTCTTCCATGAGCCTGCGCGTCGGACTTTCGCGCGAAGACTGGGACTGGGTCGACGGCGCGAAGAAGTTTGATTTTCTCTCGTCCGACTGTTCTCTCACGCATAAATTTGACGGCTTTGAACTTGACGCCGGAGTTGAATTTATCAAATGGGCGGACTCGGCGTATACGGCGGGGAAACTCCTTGTCTCTTTTCCGGCTCTCGGAGGTTCCCTGACGGCGGGCCTCGATCCCGATAACCGCGCGCCGCGGATAGAGGATATTTTCGCGCGCCGGGGTTCGCTTTTGCGCGCTTTTCCAGGAGCCGCGCACGAGGGATGGAAGAATCTCAGGGCGGAATATATCTTATCGCTCTATCCCGCTGGACTGAAACTCACAGCCCGCCGCAGCGACACGCACAATTTTTTTTATGCCGACGAGAGCTCTCCCTCGCCGGGTTCTCTGGAAAATTCGCGTTACAAACGCTACGAGCTGGGCGCCGAACTTTCTTTGTTATCAGGGCCATTTTCATCGGGCGTGGGCTTTAGCTACACGGCGTCTCCTAATTTCCTGCCGGCTCCGCGGAGCTCCGCGGCCGTATTTTCCGGGTATAAACAGGGAAGGATAGGCATTACCGCTCTTCTCAACAGGGTTTCAAAAGGCCCGTGGACGGAGAGTTTTGTAAACGGCCTGGTAAAAATATGTTACGATATCCCGTCGGGAACAACCCTGTTCCTGGCGGCGGATAATGTTTTAGGGGACAAAGTTTTTCTGACACCGGCTCATTCGCCGGCGTCACCTTATGAATGGAGAAACACCGCTTTTTTTTCGGCGGGAGTTGAGATCAGGTGGGGGCAGTTTTGAAAAGGCAGTTGTTGTAGGCGGGGTTTTAACCCCGCGTTGTTGTGGAGGAATAATATGAGTTATTTGATCAAAGGCGGTCCGGTGATGTTTTTGCTTGTCGCTCTTTCCGTGGCGGCGATAGCGATCATAATCAACAGATTGAGATTTTACAAGTCATGCCGTATTGACGGCCCGGCGCTCATAAGCGGCGTCCTGAAATATATCAGGGCGGGTTCTCCGGAGAGCGCTGTTTCCCTCTGCGAAGAAAAAGTCGGGCCGCTGGCCGCGGTTATAAAATCCGGGCTTTCCTATTATTCCGAAGGCGCGGATGTCATGGAAGAGGCTTTCCAGTCTCAGGAGCTCAAAGAAATGCCGCGGCTGGAAGCGCATCTTTCCACTCTTTCCACGATAGCCTCCGTTTCAACGCTCGTGGGTTTCACCGGCACTGTCACGGGAATGATAGCGGCCTTTAACAACATCGCTCAGGCGGGAGCGTCCTCTCCCGCGATAGTGGCAAGCGGCATATCCCAGGCGCTCCTGACAACGGCTGCGGGACTTCTGATAGCGGTGCCGACGGTGATATCCGTGAGGTATTTTGAAAACAGGGTGGACGGTTTTGTCAACGAGATAGATTTTGCCACGCATGAGCTCATCAGGGCGTCAAAAGTGAGAAAAACCTCCGGCGGGGCGCAATGAGACGCCGCAAAAAATTCCAGATGCCGGACACCACGCCCATGGCGGATATTGTTTTTCTTCTGCTTATTTTCTTCATGCTATCAAGCGCCTTTATTGTTCAGCCGGGAATACGGCTGCGCCTTCCCAAGGCGGTGTCAACGGAAATAGACCTGGGCCGCTCGGTGATAGTGGATATTTCCGTTTCCGGCTCGCTTTTCGTCAATGACGCGAAGGTGACAATAGAAGAACTGCCTCAGGTGCTGAGCATAGCGCTTGCGGCGGCCAGGGAGAAGATGGCGATAATAAAGGCGGACAGGGATGTGCCGCACGGTATGGTCGTGCGGGTGATGGACATGGCGAAACTTTCGGGCGCCGAAAGGCTGGTTATAGCCACGGAGCCCAAGGGCGGGTTCTGATAATGACGGCGGATCCGGTCAAGGGCGCTGGTATGAAGAGAGATCTCGTCTATTCGCTACTTCTTCACGCCGCTTTTTTTCTTGCGCTGCCGTATCTGGCCATAAAAGCGCCCATGCGTTTTATGGAGGTTTCGCTCAGCGCTGAAATGTCCACCGTGCCTCAGGATCTGAAGCGTCAGCGGCGCCGGGCGCAAAAGACAGAAAAGCGCGTGCGGACATGGACGCCCGGCGAGGGTGAGCCGGTGCCCGCGGCGAAGATCTCCCCCGAGAAGAATATGTCCATGCCCGCGCCTGAAATCAGGGATGAGTCAAGTCCCGACATATCCGCCTTTGAGGAAGAATCTGATATTGAAACCCCGCTGCCCGATAAAATGCTCCCGTTTTTTGAGGGAAAAGAGGGTCAGAGTTTCCAGATATCCGGACCCATATCCAACAGGGCGGTGCTCAGGAGGATTTATCCCGAATATCCCCGCTCCGCTCAGCTGGCCGGTATTTCAGGCGAGACGACGGTGAAATTCTGGGTGTCCGCCGACGGTATCATTGAACGCGTTATTATTGAGAAGACGAGCGGCTCGGAAGAGCTGGACCGCTCGGCGGTTGATACCGTTAAGAAGTGGCTCTTCGTGCCGCTGGGCGCGGACGAGGCGCAGATAGACCAGTGGGGCATTCTCAATGTCCGCTTCGAACTGAAATAAACATTTTGTCAGTTTTGTAAAAAGTGCTACAATAACCGGAATATAGCCGTAAACGGAGGAATCATATGAAAATAGCTGTTGTGGGACTTGGTTATGTGGGGCTGCCCTTGGCCTGCGCTTTCGCCGAGAAAGGCGCTCATGTATACGGCGTTGATATATCCGGTGAGAAAGTCTCTATGCTGAAAAAGGGCATCAGCTATGTGGGCGATATCAAATCTTCCGAGATAAAAGAGCACAACCGTAAGGGGTTGCTGACGGTGTCTACTGATTTCAGCATCATCAAAGACTGCGGCTGTATAGCGATATGCGTGCCGACGCCTTTGAGAAAAACCCAGGACCCCGATATTTCATATATCATATCATCCTGCGAAAAAATAAAGGATCATATCAAAAAACTCGCCGTCGTCGTGCTGGAGTCCACGACATATCCCGGCACGACAAGAGAAGTCGTCTGCGGCATCCTTGAGAGAAAAAACTTCAAGGCGGGCAAGGATTTTTTTCTCGCTTTTTCTCCTGAAAGAATAGACCCGTCCAACAAAAAGTGGAATGTGAAAAACACGCCCAAGGTCATCGGAGGGATAAACAAAGCGTCTCTTGACAAGGCCGTTTCCTATTACAGCCTCGCGATCGAGCACATTGTGAGGGCATCGTCGCTTGAAGCCGCCGAAATGGTGAAACTCCTGGAGAACACTTTCAGGGCAGTCAACATAGGGCTCATAAACGAGATGGCGCAGATATCGGACCGCCTCGGCCTTGACGTGTGGGAGATCGTGGATATGGCCAAGACCAAGCCCTACGGTTTTATGCCTTTTTATCCCGGGCCGGGACTGGGAGGGCACTGCATACCCATAGACCCTCTTTATCTTTCGTGGAAGATGAAATCTTTGAATTTTTATACGAGGTTCATAGATCTCGCTTCGGAGATCAACGGAGCCATGCCTCATTTCACCGTGATGAAGCTCGCGATGATACTCAACGGATTCTCAAGATCCGTGAAAGGCAGTAAAATAATCATCCTCGGCGCCGCGTATAAAAAAGACGTGTCCGACACGAGAGAATCGCCATCGCTGGAATTGATAAGCGAGCTTGATGAGATGGGCGCGAATGTCGTGTGGTACGACGATCTTATAACCTACGGGGATGTGCCCGGGAAGAGAATTAAAAAACTTTCCGCCGATATCCTTAAAAAAGCGGACATGGTTGTCATAGCCTGCGACCACAGCCATTTTGATTATGATCTCATACTCAAAAATTCAAAGCGGATTTTTGACCTGCGCAACACTTTTTCCGGCAGGAAGAGCGCGAAGATATTTAAATTATAGCCCCTGTAGCTCAGTGGATAGAGCAGTAGTTTCCTAAACTACGTGCCGGGTGTTCGATTCGCCCCAGGGGCATAAGATTTGGTGATCAATGAAGATTGGGAGGAATAATATTATGGCGGAAAATGATCTTCAGAAACATTTGAGAGCGCTTGACGAGATGTGCTCCCGTATAAGTTTTTCCCTGAAGGAAAACGAAGTCTTTTCGCAGATTTTGAAGCGCTCATGCGAAATATTAGGCGCGGAGGGGATGTCGGTGCTTTTAGTCTCGGCGGATAATGATTATCTGAAATTCTACGCGGTTGAGGGCACGGCAAAGGAAGTCCTGCGGAAACTCAAAGTTATACCCGTGAACGAGGGGATAGCCGGCTGGGTTTTTTCCACCGGCAAAGCCGTATTGCTGAATGACCCTTATTCCCACCCCAAATTTTTGCATGCCGTGGACAGAAAGACCGGTTACCAGACGAGAAATATCATCTGCGTTCCGCTGATATCGCGGATGAAAACCATCGGCGTGCTTGAAATCGTCAACAAAAGATCCGGCAATTTCAGCCAGGACGACATGTATTTCACGCAGGCACTGGCCGGAATAATATCCATCGTGATAAGGAACATCGCTCTTTTTACGGAACTCACCAACAAAAACAATATGATAAAAAGCGTGCTCAACGGCATACCCGGAGGTTTCATATCAATCAACAAGGCCGGAAAAATACTTGAATTCAATACCGCTGCCGCTCAAATACTGGGTTTTGTTTCAAGCGTGCAGGATATGCGGGTTGAGGATACCTTCAAAATGCAGTCCGAACTGGTCGGTGTGCTGAAAGAGGTGATGACGACGGGCAAAACCGGCAACCGCCTTATACTCAACACAAGGAAAAACACGGGTGAAAAGCTCATAGTGGGTTACGGCACGATATTGATGAAAAGCGACGGCGGCAAAGTTCTGGGCAGCGGAATAATATTCCAGGACCTGACAAAAATCCAGGGCCTGCCATAAAGGGAAAAAGGGGACGTCCTTAATAAAATAGGCGGGGTAAAGAGAGGTTAAAATGGCAAGACAGTGGGTAAAAAAAGAGGTGAGGCGCGATCCTCTGGTTTCTTTCGCGACGGCAGCGGAAAGTTTTGTGAAAGAGAAGCCGCAGAAAGCGCTTTCTTTCGCGCTCGGGTTCATCGCGGTGCTTATACTTGGGGGGCTTTTGCTTTCCGCGCACCTGAAAAACAGGGACGCGTCTTATTCCGCTCTCCTGAGGGCAGGAACGAATATCTACTCCAATCCCGATTTCGCTCTCGGCCTGTGCGATAAGATAATATCGGAGCAACAGCATTCCGCGAAAACGCACGCGCTCGCGCGCTACATCAAGGGCGACGCCCTGTTTATTAAAGAGGATTATGAGGGCGCGTTCAAGATTTATTCCGAAGCCCGTCCCGTTGCGGCAAAAGAAATAATGCCAAATATCATCTACGCTCAGGGGAAAGCGAAAGAGTCACTCAGCCAATTTAACGAGGCGATGTCTTTTTATCAGGAATTTATTGAGCTTCACGACAGGCATCATCTCGCTCTGGAAGTGTATCTTTCAATGGCGCGGATCTTCACCGTTACCGGCAAGCCTGACCAGGCGGCCGCCTACATAGAGGTTATCAAAGGAAGAGCGCAGGGAACTAAATGGGCACAATATGCCGAAAACCTCCTCCCCAAAGCTGAAAAGTAAATTCCTGCGGCCCGAAATAATCGCGAAGATCTCCAGAATGAACTTCGCCGGCAGAAAAATAAGCGAAGGCACCGTTGCCGGCAGCCATTCATCCCCCTTCAGAGGATGTTCATCCGAATTCTCATCTTTCAGGCCTTACGCGCAGGGTGACGACACAAGGCATCTTGACTGGAAAGTCTACGCCCGCTGCGAAAGATTTTATGTCAGGCAGTTTGAACAGGAAACAAACATGCGTTCCTGCCTGATATTGGACAGGTCGGAATCAATGAATTTCGCTTCCGGCGCTATGAGTAAATATGATTATGCCCGCATCATAGCCAGCACGCTGGCTTACCTTATAACAAAGCGGGGCGACAGCATGGCCTTTTCGGCGGTTTCGACCGGCGTGGACGAGTATTTCCCCCCGTCGCGCTCCGCGGGAAATCTGGTCAGTGTCTTAAACGCCATCGCTTCTATAGAGCCGTCGGGAGGAACGGCGGTGGCTTCCGCTATGGATCTTCTCGGAGCTAAAATAAAAAGAAAAACGCTTGTTATCCTCATATCGGATATGCTCACAGACAGCGACGGGATCATCAGGAGTATCAGGACTTTCATAAAACAGAAGCACAATTTCATGGTGCTCCATGTGACAGACCCCGCCGAGCGCGAGCTGCCCGCCGGCGGAAAATTCACTTTTGTGGACAGCGAAACGCGCGAACGCGTCACGATAAATTCCCTCCGTTCAGCCGCGTCTTACCGCCGCCAGTTCAGCGATTTTGTATCGGGGATTGAAAATTCCCTGAAAAATTGCGGCTGCGGATATTTCAGATTCACTGTCTCATCGCGTCCCGAGGATGAGATCCCCGAAGGGCTCTTTAAGGCGGGTTTCTCTTTTATCTGATGCTGAGATTTTTACGGAGCGAGTTTTTATATTATCTTCCGCTGGCGGCGCTCCCCGCGCTGATACATCTTCTGAGCAGAAAAAAAGCGGTGATATATGTTTTTCCGTCAATCCGCCTGCTCAAGAAAGACGCCCTGAGTAAAACCACCGATTTCAATCTTATGAGCATCCTCCTGCTCCTGATAAGGACGGCGGCTCTGTTTTTCCTTGTCATGTATTTCGCGGGGCCGTCTTTTGTGCTCGGAAAAAAAGAGGCCGCGTCGCCGGGTGCGGCGGCCGTTTTCGCTGATCATTCCTATTCTATGAACAGGGCGCATAGAGGTTCCACCCTGTGGGAAGACGCTTGCCGCACGGCAGGGGAGATCGTCAGAGCCCTCGGGGAAGAGAACCCTTCGGTTTTTGTGTTCAATAAAGGTTTTTCTTTTGAGGGCAGGGGCGAGGAAGGCGCCGCCGCACTTTTCGCGAAAAAAAAACCGGCAGCCGTTTCAGAGAGTTTTTCAGATGGCCTCTCAAAATTTTTAGAGCAGAACAGGACCATAAAACGGGTATTTGTTATATCGGATTTTTCGCCGGGTTCTTTTAAGGGCGAAACGGCCATTCCCCGCGATGCGCGTCTCCTGTGCCTGCGTGTGGGCGAAACGTCTAAAAACTTTTTTGTACGCTCATGCGGGATCTACGACGAACACATTGTTGTTTTCCCCTCGCTCTTTCCCGGCGGGAAAGAGGAATATGCTCTCAGCGCCTGGAGCGGGACGGAACGGATCAACACCATTCCCGCATCCGGAGTGTCCGCGGCCATAACGGTGCCGGGAGAATATTTATCGGGCAGGGTAGAGCTTGATAACGCTGATGTTCTGACGGATGACAATGTGTTTTTTTATTCCCGCCCGGACAGGGAAAAAACCTCCATCCCCGTCCTGAGAGCCGGTGGAGGGGCGCTCGACAGAGACGGCGCTTACTTTATCAGGAAGATGATAGAGCGTTCTTCGCTTTTCAGCGCCGAGGCGATTTCCGATTCCTCCCTGTTCGGCGAAAAACTAAAAGCGGCCCGCGCCGCGGTTATTACGGCGCCGAACGCTATTTCGTCCGCTTTGTCCGGGGCGCTGCGCGCATGGGTCGCCAAAGGCGGGCTGCTCATACTGTTCCCGGACGATGACAGTTCCGCGCAGGTGTTGAACAGTCAGCTTGCGGATCTTCTCCCCGGCCGTATATATCCCGTAAAGGAGCAGGCGATAGAGGGGGGTATTTCACTTGATGTGCCCTGGGCCGGCGATGATTTCGGCGAGGAGCATTACGGTAAACTCAGTGTTTTAAAATTTTTTCCCGTCAGATGCAGGGAAGACGCGCTCGAGCTCATAAAAGCCGGAGGCGAAACTCTTTCTTCCGCTGTGCGTTTCGGTGAGGGCGCCGTGATGCTTTTTTCGATGCCGGCGGATATGACTTTTTCCAATCTTCCCGTTGTGGCGGGTTTCCCCCCGTTCTTTTTAAGGTCTCTTGAGTATTTTGTTTACGAGAGAAAAGAGTTCCGGCGCAATTATTTTGTGGGCGAGAGGATATCTCTTCCCGCGGGGGCCTCACTGAGTTTCGGAGGCATTGAGGTTGAAGTCAAAGCCGGGCCTGACGGCTTGGGGCTCAGCGTTCCCGTTGAGGATCCGGGCCTTTATGATGTGTCGGGTAAAGGCGTCTCCGGCCGCATAGCGGTTAATCTCGGTCGCGGCGAGGAAAACGATCTTTCCGTCATGACGAGCGCTGAAATAAAAAAACTTTTTCAGGGGTCTGATGTTTTTGACATAAAGAACCCTGAAGCGGAGATCGCCCATATACTGCGGGGCAAAAACCTGTCGGATATGGCCTTGCTGCTTTTCATAATGCTCCTCTGCGCGGAAATAGCGCTGGCCTACAAACTCAATCATTCGGCATAGCGATTTTTCGCTGCTGCCATATAAGGCGAAGTTTCGCATTTCCCCGAAAAGAGCTTTTTCGCTAGACGGAAAATTTTTAACGGATAAATAATCTAAAATTCCGCAACTCGCCCCTGCTTAACGCAGAGTCTCAGACACGCGAAATTTCTTAACGATTTTTTCTCCTAAATTTTCCTATATCGCTCTAAAGCTACTTTTCGGGGAATATATAGATTTTTTATGCCGCGGCTTTGCCGCGGGCGGCTTTTTTTGTACAATGCGAAACCATGGGAAACGACAGGGTCATTAAAACCGCGGTTGTCGGCGTGGGCCATCTCGGCCAGCATCACGCCCGGCTTTACTCCTTAATGGAAGGCGTGGAGCTGGTGGGCGTCTCCGACACGGATGAGAAGGCCGGCCGCAAAATAGCCGAAAAATACGGAACGCGTTTTTTCCCGAATCCCGAGGAACTCATAGGAAAAGTGGAAGCCGTCAACATCGCCACTCCCACGGTGCATCATTACGAGGTGGCAAAAAAGTTTCTGGAAAACGGCGTGCACGCGCTCGTGGAAAAACCCATAACCGCCGATCCCGACGAGGCGCTCTCACTGGTGAATATCGCGGATTCCAAAAATGTGATACTGCAGGTCGGGCATGTGGAGCGTTTTAACGGCGCCGTCATAGCCGCGCGGGAATATATCAACAACCCGAGATACATAGAGGTTATAAGGATATCGCCCTATCCGCAGAGGTCGCTGGATATAGGTGTTGTGATGGATCTGATGATACACGACATAGACATAATACTCAGCTTTGTCAGGTCAAAAGTGGTGAAGATAGATTCCACCGCGGCCGCTGTGCTGTCAAAAAAAGAGGACATCGCCAATTGCCGCATACAGTTTGAGAACGGTTGTGTGGCCACCGTCACGGCCTCGCGCATATCCTATAAGGCGGAAAGAAAAATAAGGGTTTTTGAGTCGGACAGGTATATTTCGCTGGATTACGGCAAGCAGAAATTCACGGTTTACCGCAAGAAAAAAGATCAGGTTGAGAGCATAAAAGACATCGAGGTGAAGCGCCCCCGCATAAGGAAAACCGAGCCTCTCGCCGAAGAGCTCCGTGATTTTATAACTTGCGTGAGAGAAGGGAGATCACCCCTCGTGTCGGGCCGTCACGGGCTCAACGCCCTCCGTCTGGTTCTGCGCATAATGGACAATATTAAAAATACCGCCGAGGCTAATGAAAAAAAATAAGGCGATCTTTAACGAATCTCTTTTTGAGACGATTTATAATTCTTCCGGCTGTGCCCTCATCATTCTCTCTGCGGACGGCCGGTTTATAAGCGGCAACAGAGAGGCGCTTAAAATGTTCGGCTGCGGGAGCCTCAAAAAATTCACGAACTGTTCTTTCTATGATCTGTCGCCAAAAAAACAGCCGGACGGCGCGCTGTCTTCCGAGGCCGCGGATAAATTCATCGCGCAGGCTCTCAAAAACGGAGACTGTACATTTGAGTGGCTGTACAAAAAAATCAGAGGGAAGAAATTCTTCGCCAATGTCATTCTCAACAGGATGAAAGCCGGCGCCGCCGATGTGCTGGTGTCGGCCATTGTGGATATCACGGAGAAAAAGGCCGCGACGGCCAAACTTGAGGCGGTGAACGAGCAGCTGCTCAAAAGCAATCACAGCCTTCAGAGGATGGCGCTGGTGGATTCTCACACGGGCCTTTTCAATCACAGATATATGGCGCAGACCGTTGAATCGGAATTTTTCAGGGCCAAAAGAATCCTTCGCCCGCTGGGTATTTTGATGCTCGATATAGATTATTTCAAATCCATCAATGACGTGTACGGGCATAAATACGGAGATATGATACTCAAGGAATTCGCTGAAGTCCTTCAGGGCGAGGTGCGGAAATATGATGTTGTGGCCAGGTTCGGCGGGGAAGAGTTCGTGATAATCCTTCCCGGCGCCTCGCGCAAAACCGCCTTTTCTCTCGCGCAGAGGATCCTTGGAAAACTGGCCGTTTATTATTTCGGATGGACGGAGCAGAAAATAAAGATCAAGGTGAGCATAGGCGCCGCCGCTTACCCGGAAGACGATGTGTCTAAGGGGATGGCGCTGATAGATCTCGCCGACAGCATAATGATGAAGGCCAAAGAGGACGGCGGTAACAGGGTCTACAGCGCGGCGGAGGCCGAAGACAGGCCGTCCATAATAAAGGAAGCTTCCAGCAAAACGGTTAACATAAAAGATCTTCAGTCGACCATACAGAAATTGAGCAAAAGATCCAGCCAGGGCCTCGTGGAAGCCATATTCGCTTTCGCGAAAACCATAAAATTCAAGGACCTTTACACGGGTGAGCATGTTGAGGAAACCGTTTATTACGCCACTATGATAGCCGGCGCGCTGGAGCTCTCATCCAGAGAAAGAGAAGACCTCAGGCAGGCGGCCATACTCCACGACCTCGGGAAAATAGGGATAAGCGGGAATCTCCTCAAGAAAAAGGGACCCCTGAGCGAGGCGGAATTCAACGAGATAAAAAGACATTCTCAGATAGGCGCCGACATACTAAAGGGTGTGCACGGGCTTAGCGCCATTGTGCCGCTCATCCTGCATCATCATGAGTGGTGGAACGGCAAAGGTTATCCCACAGGATTAAAGGGCACGGACATCCCTATGGGTTCCAGGATCATAGCCGTGGCGGATGTTTATCAGTCTCTTATTTCCGAAAGGTCATACAGCCGCATTTATTCGCCGAAGGCCGCGCTTGAAATGATAAAAAAAGCATCCGGCACGCAATTTGACCCGGAGATCGTGAAAATTTTTGAAAGGCTCATAAAAAAAACCTGGGAAAAAAAATAATCCGCGTCCCTGTGTCCCCCCTATGCGTGAGCTTGCGCTGATCAGCGGATTTTTGTTATAATTCAACAATGCCTATAAAGATATCCAGACCTTTGTTTGCCATTGAAACAGCCAAAAAAGCGGGCAATGCTTTTATTTTTGCCTCTACTGCCTTAATTTCACGGAGGCGTTTTCTATGAGTAATTTAGTGCCGGTTGAAATTATAGCGAAAAAGATTTATCTTATCAGAAGGGAAAAGATTATGCTGGACAGAGACCTTGCGGAATTGTACGGTGTGGAAACAAGAGTATTGAATCAGGCTGTAAGGCGCAACATAAAGAGATTTCCTGGGGATTTTATGTTTTCTCTCACGCGAGATGAAATCAGGAACTTATCACAATTTGTGATAAGTTCCAAAATAAAACACGCTCCCAATGTGTTTGCTTTTACAGAGCAGGGCGTAGCTATGCTTTCAGGCGTGCTTAATAGTGAAAGAGCAATATTGGTAAATATCAGCATAATGCGGGTGTTTTCGAAGTTAAAACAATTGGCCCTCAGTCACAGCGAATTATTGAGAAAGGTAGATGCCCTGGAAAGAAAATACGGTGAGCATGATAAAAAAATAGCGGTTATTTTCCAAGCATTAAAAAAGCTGTTATTGCCGCCGCCTTTGAAACCGAAGGGGAAGATGGGATTTTGAAAAATAAAAAAATATTTAATAAAAAAGAGATTGCCGCTTTGAATGAATTTAAAAATACATTGAACACAAAAGCCGGTAGTGAGGTCAAAAGCGTGACTTTATTCGGCTCAAAAGCAAGGGGCGACTGTAAAAGGGGTTCGGATATAGATATGCTGGCAATTGTAAGAAACAGAAAGAAGGCGGATTTAGCCATTTATGCTATAATTGCTGAAATACTTGAAAAATATTATGTGGATTTATCCGTCGTAACTTACACAGAAGGGGAATTTAAGAATTGCTACAGGAAGGGTTCTCTTTTTTTAAGGGAAATAGAAAGAGAAGGCAAAGCGCTGTGGACACGAAATTAAAAAATCAAAACATCAGCAATTTTTTGAAAAAAGCTGAAAAAAGTTTGTTGGCTTGTAAAGTTTTGTACAAGCAGAAATTTTTTGAGGATTCCCTGTCTAAAGCGTATTATGTTTATTTATATTTCGCAAAAGCTCTGCTGATTTCAAAGGGAATAGTCGTAAAGTCCCATAAAGCGGCGGGAAATCAATTCGCTTTGTATTTTGTTAAAACAGGCATAGTGGATAGAAAATATTCCGGGTATTTCAGCATGCTTTCAAAAAAACGATTGCTGGTTGACTATGAAGAAGTTTTCCTTGTCAACAAAATTCTCGCGGATGAAGCGCTGGAAATAGTGAAGGAATTCAGGAAAGAAGTATATAGAGTTTTAAAAAAATGAAAAAGCAAAATTTAATCAAAACACTGCTGAAAAGAATTGGAACCGTCCCCATTCTTTCACTGCTGCTTTTCTCTGTTCCCGTCTTCGCGGCAAATCTGCTTCCGAATACAGTTGACAACAGATGGCATTACGGTTTTGAAAGCGACGCTCTTCTTGCAGATGACCTCTGCTGGGAAGAAAATGGCGGAGGGGCTACAAATAACACTCTTATTGATGGTAATGAAGTAAATGTCAGGGGCACCCGTTCCTGCAAATTTGATAATCCGACAACTGCTTATACGGGAAGGTATGTTCTTTCTTCAACAGTAACTGTGACCGCCGGGACAGGTTATTATGTCGGGGCTTGGGCTTATGTCAGTCTTGTAGCCGGGGTAATTAGTGAGACTCAGATTCAGCTGGGAATTAGATGGTATGACGCAAGCGACGTTTTATTGTCGTCAGAGCCGGTATCGGGAGACCTTACGCTGTCCACATTTACTGTATGGAATAAGTTGATATTTTCAACTATTACCGCTCCCGCAACCGCTACGCAGGCAAGGTTTTTGATAAGCGGAAAAGAGACAGGCGGGAATGACAACGATATTTATATCGATGATGCGGAATTTATAGAAGCAGTTGTGGCAGATAACATTCCGCCCTGCGGGATAAGTAATCTGACGGCGCTAATGGGTGACGCCGACGGTAAAGTGAACCTTGTCTGGACGGCGCCGGGCGACGACGGGACGAGCGGTGATATTACGAGCGGGTCGCTTACTATTTACGCCGCCACATACACGCTCACGGATACGGCGGCTTTGAGCGCTGTATCGCAGTCGCCTTACACTTTGTACAAGATTGTGAAATCAACGGCTTATACAACGGAGTGGTCGGAACACAGTTATACGATGACAGGGCTTTATCCGGGGACGACGTATTATTTCGCCGTGACGGTGACGGACGACGCTTCCAATACTTCTGTCTGGAATTACGGCGCCTTTAACACGAAAAGCACGGCTCCCGCCTGCGACCTGAAACCGGATATCGTCAGCGCCGTGAACTCAACACCCGCCGATGGACAATTAACTGTTAGCTGGACGGAACCGTCGGCGTTTGATATTGACCATTACATCGTGGAGGTTTCGTCATTCGGGACGTATCCTGTCGGGGATTTCAGCAGTATTATTTTTTCCTCAAATGTGTCTGCCGGATATAGCACATATCCCTCGACGAGTCCGCTGATTAATTTCAACACATATTATTACAGAATCACCACTTATGACTGGGGGGATGATGCCGCGAACGGGCTTTTCAGCACTGTTTTTTCAAGCGCTTACGCTTATGTGAGCGCCTTTCCTTATATAACGCCTCCCGCGATTCCGGGTTCATGGGCTGGCGCGGGGCTGTCATCCACGACGATAAAGTGGACATGGGCTGATGTTGACGGCGAAACGGGCTACAGAATAAAATATGCTACGAATACTTCTTCCATACGCAAGGAGCTTGCCGCCGATGTGCTGGAATGGACGGAAACAAATCTTACAATCAACACTTCTTATTACAGGGTAATTGTTTCAAGCAATTCGGCGGGTGAAAGCGCTCTTTCGTCTGCGGCCACGACATGGACGCTGGCAAATCCGTCAACAGGCACATATTTTTCGGGTGTTTTTCAGTCGAGCGTGACGATAACATGGGCTATAAACAGCAATCCGGGTTATACCAACTACGGCCTTTCGTATTCCACAAAGAATGATTTCAGTTCCAATGTATCAACGCCCGTCGCTTTCGCGAGCGGCCTGACGGCGAACACGACGGCTGTCACGGGTTTGAGCGGAAACACATCTTATTATTTCCGCGTGTGGGCCTATAACGGCGACGAAGTAATGACCGCCTTTGACACGGCGATCACAACACTGACAGCCACGGCTGCTGTGGCAGGAGCGGGTAGCGTTGTAATAAATGAAATAGCATGGATGGGAACTGATACAAATGCTAACGATGAGTGGATTGAACTTTACAATAATACAGCTGGCGCTATTGATCTTACGGGCTGGTATATAATGGATGACGATGTGACCAAGTATGATTTAGCAGGGTCTATTGCGTCGGGCAGCTACTACCTTATAGAAGATCAAGAGTTAGCAACGGATGTAGTGGCGGATATTGTAATAGGCATAGGATTAGTAAATGGCCCCCCCGCAGACAGTCTCAAGCTTTACGATAACACTGATACATTAATAGATTCGGTTGACTGCTCTGCGGTCGCTTGGTTTGCGGGTTCCAACACAGTTCCGAAAAAAACAATGGAAAGGATAGACCCGACGGTTTCCGGAAACAGCGCGGCGAATTGGGCTAATAACGATACCATAACAAAGAATGGTTTGGATTCGGGGGCTGTTGTCATAAACGGCACGCCCCGGTCAGCGAACTCGGTTTATTCCGCTCCCGATACAACTGATCCCGGGCAGGTGACGGATTTGGCGGCGGCGACGGGAACGAACAGCGGCGAAGTGGATCTGACCTGGACCGCGCCGGGCGACGACGGCACTCTTAATAATCTTTCGGGAGGCCATTACCTTATAGCAATGGCGACTTACAGCGTAGCCGCATATACTGAAAATGTCACCTCATGGTGGCAGTCGGCAAATATTATAATACGAAGCACCGGAGCCACGGCGGCTGTGGGTAAACCGGAAACAGCGACGATAACGGGCCTGACGGCGGGAACAACTTATTATTTTTCAATAGAGGCATACGATTCCAGCGGCAATGATTCTGTCTATGGAGCGAAGTCGACCTCAAGCGTAACGCAGGCGAAAGCTTACGCCTCAACCGCCGCTCCCGCCCCGCCCCCGCCGGGCTGGTCGCCTAACACGAGCAGTTTGCTTTATGACCGTAATTACAGTTTTGAAAACGATTTTTCCTCGTGGACTAAAGACGGCACGGCCGGCAGCATTTTAATAGAAAATACTGTTGTACACTCCGGCGCAAAGTCCTGTAAATTTGTTACTCTTGCAAGTGCTTATTCATACAGGGGCATTGTGTCCTCTACACCAAGCGTAATGGCAGGGAATTATTATCTGGCTTCAGCCTGGGCTTATGTTGAACAGATCGCAGGGGCGATAAGCGAAGCTCAATTCCAGATAAATGTGCGCTGGTATGATAACACAGGCGCATTATTGCCGACGGATGCTTCGGGCAATATAACACTCGCGGCTTTCAATACCTGGGAACAGATAAGTTTTGGAGCTACAGCTCCAGCCGGAGCGGTGAGAGTTGCGGTTGAAATTGAAGCGAAGGAATCTGTGGACAATAATAACCACGCATATGTGGATGATGTGGAACTGGTATATGATAATGTGGCTCCCGGGGCGATTACTAATTTGTCGGCACTGACAGGTTCGGGCAACGGTGAGGTGGATCTGACTTGGACAGCTCCGGGAAGCGACGGGACAACTGGCAGTAATACCGGCGGCTTTTACATCATCGGCTGGTCGGTTGATTTTGTCGTTGACGGGGACACGGCAACATGGTGGACGAATACCTCAAATCAGGGATATATTGATTTACAGATGGTTGCTGAAGATCCCGGAGAAACGGTGTCAGCCACTATCGGTTCTTTAACAGCTGGTGTGACTTATTATTTCGCGATAGTCACTTATGATTCGTCATTCAATGTGTCTGAGACAGATACGCTTTCGTTATCGTCAACGACACAGGCGCACGCTACGGCTTTTAAGGCGCCGTCGGATCCTATCCCGCCGGCGGATATAGACGATTTGACGGCTTTGACAGGTTCTGTGATAGGAACGGTTAATCTTGTCTGGACGGCGCCGGGTGACGACGGGGCAGGAGGCGGAACCGCCGATGGTTATCTTGTGAAATATTCACAGAATCAGATCACTTCCGCCAACTTTGATTCCGCGAACATTTATACGTATACGCAGAGCTGGACGCCGATAGTCCCCGGTTCCGTGGAGGGGCTTTCCGGAAGCCGCGTCGTGAGCGGGCTAGCACCCGGGACGACTTGGTATTTCGCGATAAAAGCGAAAGATAACGGCGTTCCGGGCGATCCGATCTGGGGCGGCTGGAATGAGAGCGATTACGCCGACAACAAAAACAGGGCGTATTCCAAGGGATATAATAATCTTCTGAGAATAGCGAACGCCGGATTTGAGCTGAGTCCTGCCCTTGTGGGCTGGAATTCGGCGAGCACAAGCATTACTCAATCGGATTCTTATAAAAAATTCGGCACTTATTCCTGCAAATTTAACGATCCGACAACAGCTTATTCGGGGCGGGAGCTTAATTCTTCGGCCGCTTCCGCAACAGGAGGTTCCACTTACACTGTCGGGGGGTATTTTTATCTTGACAATAACGGCGGCTCGGTGGGAAATACTCAAATACTTATTCATGTGAGCTGGCGGGATAACGCCGGGGTTTTCCTGTCTTCATCCACATCATCGGAAATTACTCTGAGCGCTTTCGGCGCATGGGAACTCAAATATATGGATGTTATCGCGCCCTCAAACGCGGCCAGTGCCGTGTTCTCAATTCAGGTCAAAGAAAGCGTGGGTAACAATAATGACTTATATGCTGACGGCATTGCGGCCTTTGTTGACACCGTGCCTCCCGCGGCAATAACCGACTTGAGCGCGGCTGCCGGAAGCAATCCGGGCGAGATAATCCTGAGCTGGACGGCTCCGGGCGATGATGGTACTTTGTATGATAATATAACGGGCGCGAGCTATGAAGTGATCTTTGCCACGGTTCCTGTCACGACCGGCGCGGCCGAATGGTGGCTGTTATCAACCGTGTATGACCAGATGCCGGAATACTGGACGGTATCGCCGGTGGGCGCCACGCAGCAAAAAACACTGAATCTGCGGCCGGGCGTCACTTACTGGTTCGCGCTGAAGACCATAGACGCCAGCGGAAATATGTCGGCAATAGATGAAAATTGCGCGGGACAGATCGCATCCGGCACGCAGGCTTTCGCCAGAGCGAAAGAGGGTTTTGTCGGTTCCCTCGTCAGGATAAACGAGGTGGCCCCGTCCGAATCATCTGATAATGACTGGATAGAGTTTTACAACTCTTCGAGCACCGTGAATATCAAAACATGGAAAGTGTATATAAACAATTCTCTCTTTAAAACTTTTCCCGATTTTACTTTTCAAAGCAGGACTTATATTGTTCTTCACTTCAATTCTTCTTTGGCCGACGAAGACGATGTCAGCGGAGACATAAACGGTAACGGTTATCGCGATTTTTACGCCGATGTGGGGGGGATTCCTTCCGGTCCGACTTCTCCCGCGGACATTATGATAACTCTGAGGAATCCTTTCGCGGCCGAAACTATTATTGACGCCGTGTGCGTCGCCGATAAAGAAGGCAGTACTAATGAATGGGTGGGCGATCTTGTGGGTTATCCCGGAAAATCCGAATACGCTTTCAAACTTTCGCCCGCCAAAAACGGCCGGCTGGAATACAATACGGCGGTTTTATCGGGCCAGTGGTTCGGCGTGGAGGCCGACGGCAAGAATGACAGCGCGGTTGAGGATTACTGCGTTTCGTGGAAATTCGGCATAAAGGGCTATTCAATCGCCAGGGACGGTAATTCCACCGACGGCACGAATCCTTCCAGAAATGAGTGGTCCATTGCCGAAGCTCAAACGCAGGGCAGCGCTAATTTCCTGACCGCGGCGATAGATGTGACCGCGCCCGGCCAGATAGCAGATCTTTTCGTCACGCCCGGACCGTACAGAGGAAGTCTGAGAATAATTTTTTCAAATGTAGGCGACGACGGTTTGGCCGGAGGCGAGGTTAGTTCCTACGACGCGAGGTACAGCGAATATCCTATCGTCACGGAATCGGATTTCAAGGCGGCAACGCTCATTACTTACGCTTCTAAGGAAAACGCGAAAGACAGAATGAGGCTGGAATTCGACAAAGAATCCACAGCGGACATTTTCTGGATTCCGGGGTCAACAAGCACGCAGCAGGATCACATCATAGGAGAGTTTAAACCGGGCGAGAAATATTACATAGCGGTAAGGGCGGAGGATGAACAGGGCAATAAGGGGCCTCTTTCAACAGGTGGGCAGACTGGCGCGGTTGCCACGGATATAACAGGTTCGCCTGTTGTTATTAACGAAATTTCGCCGATAAACGCGGAGGGCAAGGATTGGATTGAGTTTTACAATGCCAGCGGCGGCACTGTGAATTTGAGCGGCTGGATAGTCTATCTGCACTACTTAAAATCATCGGGACAGGATTATTTCAAGCCGATAAAAATAATTCCGACAACATACTATTTTCTGCCGCCTGATTCCTATGTGGTTATGAATTTCGGCTCAAGCGGCACGGATGAAACGCCGCCGGCTGATACCAACGGCAACGGTTATTACGATCTCTATCTTGATTACGCGCAGTTTAACGATGCCGAAGGGGCTGTTATTCTTGCCGATAGCGATAGAAATGTCGTTGACGCCGTTCTTTATTCCGATAGAGCGGTGTCGCTTAGTCCGGAAAGCTGGGACGACACTTATGTGGAATGCTACTGGGCTCATCAGTGGTCGCCCATTTCGGAGCCCGCTAATCACCCTTCGGCTTTGTCTTACATTGCCAACACCAATATGGTTGACTGGTCGCAGGGCGCTGTCGGTTATTCTCTGGCGCGGGATGAAAATTCGTATGACAGCGATAATACGGGAAATGCCATAGATGACTGGCGTTTTTCAAGGCCGACAAAAGGAATACGGAACGACTCCACATCCCCCGCCGCTGTCGCTGATTTGAACGCTGTGAATTTGGGTTCTCCTTTTGACAAAGATGAGGAAGGCAATGTCCTTCTCACATGGACCGCTCCCGGCGACGACGGCACAATAGGGAACATAATAGACGGTTTATTCCGGATAAGATATTCATCTGTTACCTCGGTGTGGGCTTCAATGGAGTATGAATATTACGCGTCCACGAGTATCGCGCCGGGCACTTTGTGCTCACATAAATTAATGGGGCTTTATCCGGGTGAACTTTATTATTTTCTTTTGAAAACGGAGGATGAGGCGGGAAATCCCTCAGCCGAAAGCAATTTAGAAACTTTGACTGTTATAGATGTTGTTCCGGACGCGCCGGTCGCGGCCGATATTGCATGGATCAGAACATCTTCCACAACGGCGACGATTTTCTGGCTTGCGGGACCGCTGGATATTGATTATTATAATGTCAGCCGGAGGGTGGGCGACATTGGCGCGTTTGTCGCTCTCGGCAGCACGACAAGTTTGTCCTGGACAAGCAATGATTTGACAGAGGGAACCACATATTACTACAGAGTGTGGGCGGTTGATAAAGCGGCCAACACAAGTGCGGATTACTGTCAAATAACAGTTCTTAACTATGCAATCCCCGTTATTGTGTCGCCCGTTCCCTTTCCGCGTGAAATTTGCATGATCGGAAATGATATGAGCTTTTCTTTTGAACTCAACGCCGCGCAGTCAGTGGATACACTGGAAGTTGAGTATTTCAGGACAGGAGTCGCCCGGGCAACGGCGATATTAACAAATTCCGATTTTACAGTGGGATGGACAGCTACTCCTAAAAGCGCGGATGTCACAATCCCGGTATCCTTTATAGGCAGCTCAAATTTCTATTATCAGATAAAATACGAGGGCAGCGGTAGAAAATTTGAAACGGAAAATATCCAGGTTTCAGTAAGCCGGAGCAGTTCCACGGAATGGGATCAGGGTTCTACATTTGCCCTGCCGGACGGCAATGATTTGGACGGAGCGGTGAGCATATACATGGGAGCCGTTGACGGGACAACGCCGTCCGGTTTGAAAATAACCCAGACGGTTATTCCCCTCGCTGCCGCGGCGTCGTATTCTTTCCCGAAGGGTTTGGATGATGAGAGGGTGGATGTTTCCATAAACGGCGGGATGCCGGTTATCTGCTGGGACATAGACGCCAAGGACGCTTCCGGTTATGACATGGATGTGGCATTCGCGAATCCTGTTTCAATAACGCTGCTTTATCTTGACCTGAACAATGACGGAGCGGTGGATCTTGAGAATGGAACCCTTGCTGGCGTGGCGGAGGCGAGGCTTAAAGCTTATTTCCTTGACGAGAGAAACCATGTGTGGCGTTTTATAGGCGGTGATATGGATACTTCCGCTAACACTTTGACTTTCAAATTTCCGCACTTGTCGAGGTTTGCTCTTTTTGCGACAAAAGCTGACGGCATAAAACCCGTTCAGAGATTTCTGACTGCCAGAATTCCTGGCGGAATTAATTTTGATGAGGCGGTGAGAGTGAAAATATATGACCCGAGGGGAAGAGAAGTTGTCACTTTGACAACAAGCGCTCCGGCGACATCCCCCATAGTGTGGTACGGCGCGGACAGGGAAACATCCGCAGCGGTGCCGGCCTCGCAGATGGTTGAGAGCGGCGCTTATATTTATGAGTCATTCGGCGCCGGCGGAGCGAAAGCGACCGGCGTGATAATCGTGGTAAAATGATGAATAGCAAAATAACAAACAGGAACAGCGCTTCTGCGGCAGGATTGATTTTAGTCATCGCTGTCTGCTGTCTGTCAGTTTTGACATCGCGTTCTTTCGCGGCGTTTTTTGACACGGGCCTGTCGGCGCGCGGCGCGGCGATGGGCGGGGCATATTCCACGATGTACGGCAGCCCCGACCTCATATTCTATAATCCCGCGGGTTTGAAAAATATAAGCAATCCGGAGTTGTCGGTTTATTACCACAACCCTTTCTCGGGCCTGCTGAATGTGGATTTCAACACGACGGCGCTTTCTTTCGCGATCCCCGTTTATACGAAAGGCGTTTTCGGGATCGGCTACACCCAGTTCGCGGCTGGAGACAGCAAAGATAAGCTCTATCAGGAAACATCTCTCTCCGCGGCTCTGTCATACAGGGTGTCGGAGCGTTTTCAGACGGGCGTCACTCTCAAACAGCTCTCTCACGAATATTTCCCCGACGACAGGACGATGTCGCTGGGAGACAAGACTTTTGATTCCGCGTGGGGCGCTTCGGCTCTCACCGCGGACATAGGAATGAGGGCCGCTCTCTCGCGGACGCTCAACGCCGCGATCACTTATCAGAACATGCTGCCGGCGGATATAGGGATATATGATAAGGACGAGGTGCCGTCCATTATGCGTTTCGCGGGGGATTTTACAAACGGAAAATTCACTCTTGCCGTCGCTCAGGATATACGGGCTCAGGACTGGGGGGATAAGACAACGACCTGTGTCGGCTCTGAATGGAGGATTTCCCAGAAGCTGGCGATGAGAGCCGGTTATAATAACGACGAAATTTCTTTCGGGTTCGGTATCAATATGAAGGTTTTCGGTGAGGACAATCTCGCGTTTAATTACGCTTACAGCGTGCCGTCGGGAATAAGTTCCGTTGTGTCGCACCGTCTTGAGCTGAAGCTCAGGCGCGGAGAAAAGGTTATTCGCGAAAAGCCGCAGAAAGCCGAGAAAAAAGAGATTCTTTGGGAAGACAAAGGCGAAGAGATAGATTTGGAGTGAGATAAGGGGGAGAAATGAAAAGATCCATAAAACTGATGTTGGCCTTGATGTTTGTCCTGGCGTCGGCGCCAAAAGCGTCGGCCGTCATGGGCGTGACAGAGGTGAGCATAAATGGCAAGGAAGCCACTGTTGTGCTGGACGGGTATCTTAAGATTTCGGGGATAGACGTTCTCAAGAGAGGCGACCAGATCAAGATAAAACCGCCGATATATGTGTCAAAAGGCGGAAAAATATTCCCGCAGGTCAAATTCATAGACTCGGCGCTGGAAGACCGCGTGATATCGGCCATAAAGATGGGCAAGCCCGCGGGTTCCGTATCCAGCAAGCTTTCCTACAAGGTGTCAAAGATGTCGCTCTATGACCCCAAGGGGCAGAGATCGTCCATGAAGGCCTTTTCCGCGGTGACATTCAATAACGAGGTGGAGGTGGAGTGCAAGGTCATGACGGGGAGCAAGGGCCCGTGGGTTTCCTGGCCCTCCACTAAATCCGGGAGCAAATGGGTCAAACAGGTTGACCTCATCAAGCCCGAAATAAAGAAGAAGATAGAGAAAAGCGTTATTGAAAAATACGAGAAAGAAACATCCTATGAGGCGGAAATAATCCCCGGCGGAAAATCCCTGCCGCTGACGGTGACAGAGGTGGAGGTGACGCCTGTGAGCGGCGCCGGCACGACGAAAGCCATAGCGTCGGTCGTGCTCAACAACGCCATAAAAATATCGGAAATAAAGGTGAAGGAGATCGCCGGCCGCACCAAGCTCGATTTTCCCGCCTACGTCAATAAACGGGGCAAGGTTTATCCGCAGATAAAGATCCTTGACCCCGCTTTTGAAAAAGAGTTGACAGACGCCATTGTCAAAAAAGAGCCGTCGTCAAAACCTTCAAGCCAGATATCGTATAAGGTGTCAAAATACTCTCCTTTCACCCGCGGCGGCAGCAAGCTCAAGGTTTTCTGCGCCATGACTTTCAACAACAAGATCGAGATCGAATGCAAGATAATGGAAGGGAAATGGGGCGGCTGGGTTTCCTGGCCCGCCCGCGCGCCCGAGGGCGGCGGCACATGGATAAACCAGGTGGAGATCAAAGACAAAAAGCTCAAAAGCGTTGTTGAGAAGAGTCTCACTGACAAATACGATTCGGAATCGGGATCGGGAGGCGGCGCTTCGGATGATGAGTATTGAGAAGGGTTGATTGAGGGGCTTATGCTGATAATTCTGAACCTCGCGCTGCCGGTGGTAGCGGGCCTTGTTTATTTCGCTATGGCTTATGAGATAAAAAAGAGCAACCGCGGCCGCACGCTCATCATGGGCGAGCTGACCATAAAGGGGACCTTCTACGCTTATGTCGCCCTGGGGCTGTGGCTTCTTTCAAGGCCCCTGCAGAATATTATAGGGCCTCATCCTTCGCCGCTCGCGGTGAACTGCGTGAGGCAGTTTCTGATGATAGCGCTGTTCGCCCCGTCGCTGCTTGTGGCCATCTTCAACTGGACATCGGAAGACAAGAAGGTGCCGAAAATCGTGCAGGCCGCCGTTTTTATCGTGGCCGCTTTTATGGGACTGATATTCGTGCTCATAAACATAGCCGCGGTTGACGGCTCAAAAATAATCGCGCAGAATTCTTTCATCACTCTTTACGACGCGCAATGGTTTATGGAAGGCCCCAGGCGCCTTGAGCTCGTGCTGATACATCTTTTTGTGCAGGGGATATCCCCAGTGGGATTCTGTCTTTTCGCGGCGGGAATTGTCAGACACAAAAGGCACAATTACCCGCCGGATTCCATTTATAACATGATGACTAAGAAATGGTATTTTCTGGAAGTGTCGCTCATAATATTCGCCTGTTCCATGGTGGTGGCGGGCTTCGCGGCGCTGGTGACCGGATACGGCACATATCTGTGGGTCATTTATTTCGCGGGAGCCATAGTGGCGGGTTTTTTTGACATGAAAGGCATCAAGCTGCCGCCGAGAATCGAAAAGGCGAGGGCATAGGTGGGGATAAAATTGAAAAACAAACGCTCTGCCGCGGGGTTAAAACTAAGCGCGGATAAGGCGATAATAATGAGGGAAATTTGCCGCGAAAATGATATAGGAAAGATTTCTGTTTTTGGTTCCCGCGCCCGCGGGGACCATAAGCGCGGCAGCGATATTGACCTTCTTGTCAAATTTAAAAAGACAAAAGGCCTGCTGGAACTGCTTTCTCTGGAGCTTAAACTTGAAAAGTTGTTCGGGATGAAAGTGGAAATTGTCACCGAAGGCAGCGTTCCCGTGTTTTTAAAGAGAGCTATTATGAAAGAGGCAATTCCGGTCTTATGAAGGACGATCGATTTTTTATACGGAGCATCCTGGAAGATTTGGCTAGGATTCGTAAGTTTATAGACGGTCTCAATTATGCCGGTTTTAAAAAGGATAACAAGACTCAGTATGCTGTGTTTAAAGCGTTTGAAAATATAGGGGAAGCCGTTAAAAATATATCGGCGGATTTGCGTCAAAGGCACAAAAAAGTGCCGTGGAAAGAAATTGCCGGTTTGAGGGATAAACTGATCCACGGTTATTTTGGTATAGAAGAGAAAATTATCTGGACGGCGGCTAAAAAAGAGGCGGTTGTTTTGAAAAATTTATTTTTAGAGATAAAAAAAGAGGAGAAATGGGAAATAAAAAATTAAAATTTGTTGTCGCGGGCGCGGCGTTTGCGCTGTTTGTGTCATTGGCGTGGGCGCTGAGCATATCGCTGACCAATCAGAATTTTAATAACGGCACTCTGACGGGATGGAGCGCGAATTCAACCAGCATCACCGCCTCAAGCGACTATAGCAACGACGGCGGTTATTCCTGCAAATTCAAGGATCCGACAACGGCTTTCAGCGGCCGGACGCTCAACAGCGATACCATAAACCTTGTTACGGCCACGGGAAGTTTGTCACCTTCGGATGATTACGCTTTTTCGCTCAGCGCGCATTTTTATGTCGCCAGCGAGGCCGCCGCCGGCGAAATAGAGCACACGGATATACAGCTTTATGTCAAATGGTATGACGCCTCAGGTAATGATCTGGGAAAAGACACAGGGCTGATATCGGGAACGAATCTCAGCACTTTTGACGGTTGGCATTCTGTCTCATCCCCGGGAATGGCGGCCCCTGCCAATGCCGTCAGGGCTAAGGTGTATATAGCCGTCAAGGAAACAGTGAACAACAACAATGATGTTTATGTGGACACCGTCAGGTTTTCATATGATCCGTTGCCGGCTTATCTGAAAACCATAGGCCTTAAAACCTTTAACCCCGATTCCGGCGATGTTTTAAAAGTGTTTTTCCCCTATTCCACTCCGGCGGGGAAACCTTCATCGTGCAGGATAGTCTTCAATCTGCCGAGCGCTCCGGTTACGGAACAGAGGGTCAATGTGCTCGTCTACGACGCGAAGGGCCGCCTTGTGAGGGCAATCGTCAAGGGTGAGGAATTTTTGGCCCAGCATTACGATTACATCTGGGACGGCAGGGACGTCAATCAGCAGTTTCTTCCCTGCGGTATGTACATAATTTCGGTGGAAGTCGCCGATCAGGACACCGGCGGCGTCGTCAAAGAACAGACGGTGGTGGCGATAGGACGGAAACTATGAGGAATATTGGGACGCCCTTAATATTTTTTAGGAATTATTGGTTTTCTCGGAAAATCACTTTCCATCGTCCCCTTTTTCATCGTCCCCTTTTTCATCGTCCCCTTTTTCCCTTTTTTCTTTTGCTCTTTGCCGCCTTCGTCAATGTTTACGCCGCTTTTGAGGACAAGCCTCTTTACGCGCGCCCCGCGGCCATGGGCGGCGCCTACACTTCGCTTGCCAATGATTACAGCGCTCCTTTTTTCAATCCCGCCGGGCTTAATCTTTTGAGCGCCTCGGCGCTGTCATTTTCGCAGACCTCTCTTTACGGCGAAGCCGACATGAAACACAGCGGCGCGGGTTTTATGCTCCCCACAAAGACGGCCGGATCCTTCGCTTTCAACTATGTTTCCTTCGGCGCGTCATACTATAAGGAAAGCGAACTGATTTTCACGCACAGTTTCATGCTCGTTCCGGGCGCTTATTTCGGTTATAATATCAGGAACCTCGGCCTTCAAATAGAGGGCGGCGGCAGCGCTTCGGCGCTGTCTTTTGACGCGGGGGCGATGGGCGTGGTGTCCACACAACTTTCCATAGGCGTTTTCTCAAGAGGCCTCAACCGGCCCCAGATAGCTTCGGAAACCCTCTACAGGGATCTGACCGGCAGCCTGTGCTATCGTCCTTTCAGGGGTTTGATAACGGTCATTGACTGGAATATGCCAGCCGACAGGGAAGAGGATATTATCAAGCTCGGCGCAGAGATAAATGTGGTGCCGGCTTTCTGCATTAGATTCGGCGTTCAGCCGGAACCGCAGAGGGCTTCTTTCGGTTTCGGCATAATTCTCAACCGTATAGATTTTGACTACGCTTTCCAGACGCATGAAGTGCTCGACAATCAGCATGTTTTTTCGGCGTCTTTAAGATGGGGGGAGAAAAGGGAGTCGGCGGCCCCGACGGAATATTACAAAAAGGAAAAGAAACGGCCGCGCACGGTCGTGCAGGCCGCGCCGGGAGAGAAGCCCGTGGAGCTTACCGATATCAACAAGGCGGAAGTCGCCGATTTTGACGCGCTGCCGGGCATAGGAAAGGTGACAGCGGTCAGGATTGTGGATTACAGAAATAACAGCGGGCAGTTTACGGCCAAAGAGGATCTGCTGAAGGTGCCGCGTTTTACCAAGAAGCAGTTTGATAAGATAAAGGATTATATAACTCTCACCGCGCCGTCGGGGAAACCGGAGGGGCTGGAATACGCTCCGCCGGTGAGGGAAGAAAAACCAGAGGAAGCGGAGAAAAAATTAACGCCTGAAGAAGCCGAGAAACTGAAGAAACAGATGTATTTCAAGGGGCTGAAGCTCTATCAGGCCAAAAAATATTCGCAGGCTATAACAGAATTTGAAAAAATACTTGAAATAGATCCTTCCCACCCCCAGTCGCTGCGTATTATTGAAAAATGCAAACAGGAAATTGGACAATGACGCAAAATGCTGTATGCAAGAGACAAGATGCGGTATGAGAGGATGGCAGCCGTCGGGCTGAATCAGTTTTTCAAATATCTATCCGTTTTTGTTATTCTTTTTTTTGCCGCGCCCTGTTTCGCGGACATCTCGGAAAACGAGCTCGAGAACATATACGACGAGATCGTCGAGGATGTTGAAGACGAAAAAATAGGCTTTGACGATATAGACACCGAGGAACTTGAAGATTTCAGGGCCAATCCTCTTGACCTCAACACCGTAAACCGCCCGGATCTTATGAAACTCCCGATGCTACCGCCGGGGGTGGTGGTTGAGATAATACGGCACCGCGTGCGCCGCGGCGGATTCAGGGACGTGGAAGAACTCAAAGATGTTTCCGGTATGACGGATGAGATATACAGGATGATACGGCCTTTTTTGACCGTCTATGTGGAAGAAGAGAAAGAATTGCTTAAAGGAGATCTCAGGATCACGCAGAAACTGACTATGCCTTTTTCCGACAGCCAGGCGGAGGCTCCCTCAAATTTTCACAATCCCGAATCCCAGCTCGCCCGGCTGAGGTATTTTTACGGCACCAACATGGAGCTTTCTTTCGCGGTGAAAAGGGACGCGTGGGGGCAGGGGGTGACATGGGAGAATCTGCGCAGATATTATCTCGTGAGCAATTATCTTTACGCGAAAGATTATCTGGGGTTTGACACTTTTGTGCTCGGCGCGTTCAAGCTCACATTTGAGCGCGGGCTCGGGCTCGGCTCGGTTTCAAAGACGATATCCGCCGTCAGCCGCGAAAAAAAAGGCGTCGAGCCCTACAGGTCGTCTAATAAAAACGCCGGTTTTTACGGAATAGCCGTTCAGAAGACCATGCCTTACATGACATGGGCGGCTTTCTATTCGGACAAATTTCTCACGGCCAAACTCAATCCCGACGGCACCGCGAAGTCAGTGCCCTCCAGCGTGAGTTTCGCCTACAACAATCAGGACAAATTCAATCTCGTCAACAATATGGAAGACAAGGCCTGCGGTTTTTATGTGTCTGTGCCTTTCCCTAATTATGAGGTGCATTTCCTCAGTTATCACGAGACCTTCTCACCTGAAGTCATGCCGGTGGAAAGAGCTGACGACTGGATGGAAGAAGAGGATATTGCCGCCTGGGACGAGACGGATATAAAATACATACGCTACAAGTTCTCCGGAGGCCGAAACGATATTTTTTCCGCCGGCGTTAAGACCTCGCAGGGCAACGGGAAATTTTTTCTGGATTATGCTCTTTCAGTACATGATGCCTATGAGAGCAATATAGACAAAACAAAGAAGAGGGAATTGGGCAAGGCCTTCCAGTTCGCCAGCGTTTACAGTTTTTCCTACACGACGCTCCTTCTGGGCCTGCACCGTTTTGATTCCGATTACTACAATTACCGTATTTCCGGCGATAACCCCTACGAGAAGATGTTTTCCGAGGTGACGACGAAAACTAAAAAACTGAATATAAAATGGGCGGGTGAGATATGGAGAGAGCTCAATCCGCTTAAAGAAATAATGCTCAAAACTTTTTATAAGACCTATCTCCAGGGCCAGTATCCGGTGACGAAGAAACTGAAGATGATGTGCCGTTATACGATACAGAACGAGGACGACAAGATGAAGATCTACGACACCAGCGATTATTACCAGCTGCCGAAAGAGATAGATCAGTTCCGGCTGCAGATGACATGGAGCCCGTCGGCTGACGCGAGGATAAAGTGGCAGTATGACAGAAGACAGCTCATGCAGGATAATAGATGGCTCTGGGTCGACAGCGCCTCTTCCGCGGAGCTCAAATACAGATTCACTAAGAGCTTTCAGCTGCTTTCCAAGGTCAGCTACTCCAAAGATCCCGGCGACGGAAAGAAGAAGTACACCATGATATCGATAAGCCCGAGCATGAAGTTCTCAAAGAATGCGAGCGTGTCGGTGAAATACACAAGAAAGATGTATCATTATCCGCCGGAATTCTATATGCCTGAATACGGCACCTACGACTATACCGACGGTACTTACGAATATAGCGGAGAAGATGTGATGAACGATGTCGCTGAGACATTTGAGATGAAATATATTTTTAAATTCTAACGGGGGTAATTATGAAAAAAACGATAAAAATTTTAATTCCGGCGCTGCTGGCGGCACTGGCAATTCCGGCGCCGGCTTTTACCAATTTGGGGATGCTTGATCTGGGCGATCCCGTGTATTCCGGCGGCGCGAAATCCCTCGCTCTGGGTTTAACGTCGGCCTCATCCGCGAAGAACGCGACGGGCCTTTTCAGCAATGCCGCGTCTATGTCGGCTTTTGACGGGAGCAGGTTTTATTTTTCTCTCCCCCTTGTTATCGCCTCGGAAAGGATAATCCCCGATAACGACTGGTCGGCCGATGAGGGCGGAGCGTATTATAATTCCAATTCCTGGTTTGAAGTTCCGGAGACGGCTTTTGTTTTCGCTTTCAGCGACAGGGTGAGACTGGGTTTGGGTATGATACAACTGATGAATTTTTCCTATAAACACGAGGAAGAAGCTTATTCCGGAGGGAGCTATATCGGTAAATTTGATTACAAGGGTTCCGGGAATATAAGGAGTTTTGATATTGCCGCGGCCTTAAAATTTTCAGGCGGCTGGGCATGGGGCATGACTCATGAGATAATAAGCGGGAGCCCGTCGGTTGAGACGAGCATAATCGGCACAAGCGAAGCCTCCACGAAGCGGGAAAAAAGGGAATATGATTTTTCGGGGAGCCGCACGAATTTTTCTCTTTACAGGGACAGGGGGCTTTGGAATTACGGTTTGGCGTACACCGCTCCGGCGGGGCTCGACTATGATGTCAAACACACAAGCGGCAGCGCCAGCCTGAAATATAAAGGCGAGCTGGATCTTCCGCGCAAACTCGTCTTCGGGGTGAACCACATCTGGGCCGGCGCCGTTTCGGCCTCTATTTATTTTGACATTGTAAAGACCTTCTGGTCGGACATGAGTTTTATCGATCCCGTCACGCGTGTAAAACACAATTACAAAGACAGGGTGTCTTATCACCTCGGAATAGAGAATGATCTGAGCAGCACCCTGCAGATCCGTTACGGAATGGCTTTCGTTCCCTCTTACGAGAAAACTTCCGTCGAGAGGGCATATCTTACGGCCGGATTCGGATATTACATCTCATCCAACATGTACATGGATCTGGGCTACGCTTACGGCAGGCGTAATTATCTGGAGAGCTGGCAGAAGTTCAGCACGTCTTATGACGCCAGAATTCAGGAGTCCATGCACATGTTCAATGTGTCGCTGGACTGGAGATTATGAGGCGGGCTTTATTTTTATTCATGGTCCTGGTCGCATGCGGCAGATTGTTCGCCGGAAGCGTCGTGATAAACGAATTCGTCTATGACCCCGACGGCGGCGATGAGGGGTATGAGTGGATAGAACTTTACAACAACACATCCGCCGATATCACCATAACGAACTGGAAGATACAGAAGTCGGACAGCGTTGACAGTTTCACGGATTTTATAACGATCTCTTCGCCGACAAAGAGTTTTGTCATAGGCGCCAAATCTTTTTTTCTTATGACGCAGTCGCGGGTGCACACACGGTACGACTGGGGCGCGGACTATCCGGATTTCATATATTCCAATGAACTGCAGATGAGCAACAGCTCTCTGCAGGGAATACGGCTGGTGAATTCCGCGGATGTGGAAATGGATCGGGTGGCGTATGACGATGTGTCGCCGGACTATGTTTACGGCGAGGGAGGAACTGCCGCCCAGGAGGCAGGGAGCGGCGAATCCCTCACAAGAGATCCCGCCGGAGCCGACACCGGCAATAACGCCGCTGATTTTTATGTGAATTCTTTCCCCACGCCGAAGTCGGGAGACTACGGAAGTTTCAGGACGGAGAGCGTCTGCTACAGCGCGCCGAACCCTTTTATGCCCACGGGCTCAAACAGCTGCACGATCATCTCGCCGGCCGATAAGGGCTCGCTCAACGCGAGCGTGGAGATATATGATGTGAGCGGGATGCTCGTGGCCAGCTTGACCGGCACCAACGAATGGGACGGCAGGAACAGGCACGGCGGCATTGTCGCCACGGGAAATTATTTTATCGTTTATAAGGCATTGAAGGGAAAAGCAAAAGGAAAGATGACGATAATAAGATGAGAAGAACAGCCGAGAAACCAAAGACTGCGCACAGCTTTCGCCTACCCGCGGTTTTGATTTTTATTTTGTTATTTATTCATTTAGCATTCGCGGAAGACCCCGGCACAAGGAGCTTCGCTTTTCTTAAGATACCCGCGTCGGCGCGGCTGGCGGCGATGAACGGGGCCTCCGCGCTGTGGGAGGGCCGTGATTGCTGGCGGGTCAATCCCGCGATGCTGGCTTTTAAGCAGGAAAGAGCGGCGTCTTTTTCCCAGAACGCGTGGTATATGTCAACAAAGCAGAATGCCGCATCAGTCAACGCCGGGCATTTCGGTTTGAGCTGGCAGAATTACAGTTTTGAGGATACGGCGCGGGATGCCGCAGGTGAAAAGCTCGGAGATTTCACGGACAGATACGGCGTTCTGAGCATGTCATACGGCCTCCGCCTGAAACGCTACACCGTCACGGGCGTGACATACAAACAGCTCAGTCAGAAAATTTACGGTAATGATTACAATCATCACGCGTGGGATATAGGATTTTTGACACAGCCCTCCCGCACGACAGCTTTCGGCGCGGTGGTTGAGAACTTCGGAGGAAAGAAAAAAATAATAAATGAAAAAGAGGAACTTCCCCGGTCCTTGCAGATCGGCGCCCTTCAGAAAATGGGCAGGTTCTATCTCGTCAGCGAGGTGAAACTCACCGGATATGAGAAGATACAGTATCTTCTCGGCATTGAATTCAAGCGGCAGAAAAATCTCACGCTGAGAATAGGTTCGTCTTATCAGGATGACCTGAACCTCAGTTTCGGCCTGGGCTGGCAGGACGGGGGCTATTTCGCGGATTTCGCTTTTCTCCCGCACGGCGCTCTGGGCTACGCGTACATAACGAGCGTCGGCGTCAAATTCTGAGATTGCGGGCGGTTCCCTTTTTTCACTGGAATTTTTTCCTCTTGACAAATTTTGGCTGAAAATGATAGAAAAGAGCTATGAGAAGTGTTAGGTTTATCACGAAACATAAGCCGGCGGTGAGCGGATTTGTCACAAAATTCCGGATAACGAAAAAACTGCCGGAATATCACGAATTAACAGAAAGGGGGCTTTAATGTCTTTTAAAAAAATTGTTTTAGGTTTGTTGTTTTTTGCCGTAGGTTCGTTTGCTTTCAATACAAGCGCCGTGAATATGGTCGGTATTCCGGCGGGTTCGACCTCAACAGTCGCCTTACCGGCGGTTGTAAAAGCCGGAAGCGGCGTTGTGCCTCTTTTCAGAATTGATATTTCAACAAACGATGCAACACCGGGTTATACCGTTAATGCAATTACGGTCACGCTTTCAAATGTTCTGGGCTTTGATGCCTCCGCAGATCTGCTGACCCTGTCCGCCGGCGGTTTAGTCTTATATCAGGATTCCTCAAATTCCCAGTGGGAAGGAACCGGAATAGAAACGCTGAGGGCGGCAACTTTTTTGCCTGCGGTTTGGACAGGCGCATCGCCGGAAGCGGTTAAACTGACGCTTAACAGTCCCGTGACGCTGCAGAATACGAACTATTTTTATGTCTGCATGCGCACATCATCCGGCATCGGTGATGGCGACCGGTTCCGCGCGGAACTTGATAACGCGGGTGAGCTTGTTGTAGGATTAACCGGCGCCGCCGATCTTCAGCCGACGCTCGCCGCCAACGGCACGGTTATGACGGCGGATACCCTTGCTCCTGCCATAACAGCGGTACCATGGTCGCCGGATGCCAGCGACGGCACGACGATATCGGTGAGCAATAATGAGACTGATAATGTTTACAAAGTCGGTGATACGATTGACGTAAACATATATGTGGCGGAAAACGGCGTAGCCGAAACGGCTAATAATTTGAGGGGAGATGTTGCGGTTGTCACTTTGAACAACTGTATAGAAATTTCAGCGGGTTCGGTTATTGGTTCTCTCGGTTCCGGCACGACAAGCTTTTCAAGCCTCGGCGGCGGAGTATTCCAGGTGCAGTATACCATAGACAATTCTACGGTGAATACGGGGAAAGACGGGACATATCCTCTTACTTTCGGGATAAAGGTTAAGGACGGCGCGGGCAACACATCGTCGTGGGATACAAGTTTTAAAGTATATCTTGACAGCAAGACGCCGGAAGCGGTTTCGCTGACTTCGCCCGTCAACGGCGCTCACGCGAATACAAAAACCCCTGTTTTTTCATGGACGGCTTCCAGCGAAGCGCATTTAAAGGATTATGTGATGGTTGTGGCGACTTCCTCAAATTTCGGCGGCCAGACAAATAACTATACAATAGGAAAATCCACGACTTCGCTTAATTTAACAAGCAATTGGGATGGCGGTTCCACTCTCGGCGCTCTTGTTTCAGGTACGGTTTATTCTTGGACAATATACGCCAGCGATTTAGCGGGGCATCCGGCTTCTATGGCGGCTGCCAATTATCCGTCGGCGGGAAATTTTATTTATGACGCGCAGGTGCCGCAAACCGCGGTATTTACATCTCCTTCGGCGGGTGCGACTTTAAGACATGGCTCACCGGCCATATCGGCAACCGTGGGCGATTACGGCCTTTCGGGCGTTGACAGTTCCGAAATAGTGATGCTGATTAAACAGGGCGCTAACGCTTATACGCCTGTGACGCATACGAGCGTTTATTCAGCCGTAACGGGTTCTTATACGGTGACATATACGCCGGCAACCCCGCTTCCCGACGGAGCTTATACGGTGAAAATTGAGGCGCAGGACGTTCTCGATAACGCTATGGCCGCGGCGACCCGCGCGTTCAATGTTGATAAGACTTCTCCGACAATGACAGATACGGACAACGACGGTGAAACCGACAGCACGGAGAAGGTTATGGGTTCGAACTGGCTTGACCCTTCAAGCGTTTCAGGAGCCGCTTCTTTCTGGCCGGTAAAAGCGGCGTCGGTAAATTACGCGGCCCTGGTTACGGATAAAGTCAGTAAATTAACTCTGATGATTGAAGATATTTATGTCGATGGGCCGGGTTCATACGCAAGCAGTCCCGCGATAGACGCTTCAACGGTGACGATTTCCGGCGCGGCGGGAACTTGGGTTTACGGCGCCAATAATTCTCCTTATCCGAAAGTGACATTGACGGGTGATGTGGATACCGGCGGCGGCACAAATCCGAGACATATATACAACCGTTTTACATGCCAGATACCGGTAGCGCTTAAAAATGACGGCAGTAACGACGGAACATATTCGGTGTCCATTGTAGCGGCTGATGACGCGGGGAATACGGCAACGGTAGCAAGGTCTTTTATTTATGATACAACGATTCCTTCCGTGTCAACGGTGACGGCCCCCGCCGAGGCAGGGACAGGGACTTATTTTACGCTGGAAATTGATGCCAGCGACACAAACGGTATATCCAATGACGGCGACGCTGTCAAAGTATATTATGTTGATTCCAACGGCGCGCCCGCGGGTAGTGAAAATCTTTCCGCCGATATTGCGGTTTTCGGCAGGTATACCAGACAGGAAATGCTGACTTCCGGCTCAGAAGGGACTTATTACTATTATTTTTCCGCCGAGGACAAAGCGGGCAATATAACTTACTGTCCGGCCGGAGCTAACTTTGATAAGTCAAAAGCCATAAAGCTTACGGTAACTGATACTTCCGGGCCATGGGTTGTCATAGGTAATGACGGCGTGGTTAAGGCCGGGCCGGATTCGTACATTATGACTTTGGTTGATGTGCCCAACGCGGGAATCGTGGTAAATTACAATCATGCGTCCAATCCGGCAGTCGATCAAATCCCCGTCGTTTATTCGGCTTCAAACAATAAACTTCAGGCGACAGTGGAAGATGAAGCTGTCGGCGCGCTCTTCCAGTATAAGGTGTCTACAGCCGCGGCCTGGATAGATCTTACAACAGCGGAAACCGCAACAAACCAGGTTTGGGAAGCGAATTGGGACACAACGGGCCTTGCGGAAACCACCTATGATATAAGAATAAAAGCGTGGGACGCGCTGAGTAATATGACAACTCCGTCTTCTATCGTTTCAGCGGGCTGGGTTCAGGTGAAGCTCAAAGCGGCTCTCGCTCCCAAGGCAGTGATTGATCCGGCAAGCAATAATACGGTTATTATATCCGGCCGCCGCATTCGCAAGCAGGCGGTTCTCTGCGCGTCTCTCGGGGTAACAGGGAATGTTGATTTCGCCAGTGTTAAATTTCAATACAAGCCCTCAGGCGGTTCATGGACGGATATTGCCACGGACAGTGATCCGACGGCAAATACGCCTACAAATGTGACTTTTACATTTGATTACGCCGACTTGATGGAATATATTCAGGAGCAGGACACCGTCGGCGGTGATGTCGTTATTGACACAACCGTGGTAACGGGCGTGTTATTCAACTGTACAGACAACACATATGACAGGTCTATGAAATTCCACGGCTCAAGCTGGACTGTGACCGTTCCGCTGGTTCCGGCGACATACGATTATCAGTTTGATGTTGCTTTTGCGGATGGTTCCAGCGTATCATTTGAGGATATGGACCAGCAGGATGCCACAGGTGGCGGCGCTTCAAGAATAATCATAGCGCCTTTTACAGCCGTATGGAATGTGAGCGGTCTGTCCGATGGTTCTTATGGTGTGAGGGCGGTCGCTAAGGACTCAAGGGGCATATCCGATTCCGCACCGGCTATTTTTTCTTTATCGGTGGATAATTCGGCTCCGGCTTCCGTGAGCATACTTTCACCGGCTGAGAACGAACGGATTGACACGAGCGCCGGGATAGATCTTTATGCTCAGGTTGCGGATACAGCGGATACGGAGAATGCTTATGCGTACTTTATGTATTCTCTGGACGGCGGTTACATATGGACAAGGATAGCTAATGAGGACACCACTGATGATGAGTGGACTCAGAACTGGGGCGCAATGGCTTTTAGCAACGATATAAACAATTGTCTTATTAAGGCGGTGGCTGTTGACGAAGCCGGGAATTTTAGAGAGTCAGCCGTGAGAAATGTTATTCTTGACGCTACGGATCCTGAAATCCTCAGTTTTGAGATGAACAGTTCAATTTCTACGGAAATAAATCTCAATATGGGAACGGCTTATACCTGGTCGGTTACAACACTGAGCCCGGATATAGACAATTTGGAAATAACACTTGGCGGTGGTATTCCTGCGGCTAATTACAGATGGTCTCCGGCGAATACAGTAACTTCATGGACGGGTGCGGGCACAGCGGCTGATCCGTATAGATTTTCGGGAACGGTGTGTCTGAATGTCACTGTTTTTGTGGATAATCAGCAGGAAGTTTTTACCGCTACTCTTGAAGATAAAAGCGGAAGGACTGATGCTGTCACGAAAAATGTTAATTACAAGGATGTTACGCCGAATCCGGCCTCGATCGTCGCTGTTGACGGACTTGAGGTGCGTTCAGGCGATGCCCTGGTGACCGCGGGCGAGCTTATCACCGTCAAATACAGGGCGGCGAATACCGACTCTGGAGTTATCTACTATCAGTACAAAGCATCGGCATCACCGGACTGGTTGACATTTGCAGGGGACACCGCTGTCGGCGAAAGCGCTACCACTGTGACTAACACAGCCAACTTCCCTCCCGCCGGAATAACGCTGTCAAACGGCAGTTATGATCTAAGGGCGCTGGCTGTTGATGATGACGGCAACGCTGATCCGTCCCCGGTTACTGTTACTATAACGGTTGACACGGTTTTACCGATAGTAAAGCCGGCGGCGATAACAGAGATATCAGCCGCGGGCGTTATTTCTATGATTGAATACGACGAACTCGTTAACGCGGCGGGTTCCAGCGAGATCAATGTGGAATACAGAGTGCCGGGTTCTTCCTGGACTTACTGGTCAGGAAGCACCAAAGGCGCCGCTATCGGAGAAGCAGGGGATCTGTGGACCTGCGATACAAACTTTGCGCCGGTTTCAGGGATTTATGAGCTGAGGGCTATCTGCGTTGAATCCGGCGGCCTTGAGCAGGATGATTCCATCGCTCCTGTTTACAGCGTGGAAGTAAAACGCGATTCAGCGGGAAATGTCATTGTTTATAAGACCACGGCTAAGTTGATGAACCTGGCGCTTTCTAATGTCACACTGGGGTCAACTTACGCGGGTACGGAGTTAACAGCCACAGGCACATTGGAGATCAAATCCGCGCAGGCTCTGACTAATATCACGGTCCGCCTGATGACCACAGATGGAGTTACTAATGTTGACCGTTATCTCACGGTCATCGGGGCGGCTTCTCCTTATACGGCGAGCGTGGATATGTCGGAGATAATGGAGAATGACGGTAATGTCAGGATCCTTGTGACAGCCATTGACGCAAGCGGTAATTATATTTCGGAGGATATGATAATAGCTTCCGAATCTTCAGCTTTTCAGCCCGATGGCGCCAATCTCAATGTCGGCAGGATAGTTGATGTTGATTTTAACGCTAATCTGGAAAATGAAAGTACGCTTATAGTGTATCAGGCTTCAACATCTGCCGTGCCTTCAACGCAGGCTTCAATTGTGACAGCTTTGGTCGGCGAGCCCTGGGAGTTTGTTCTTTCAGAACCTGAAGCTTTCCAGACTTCAAATACTTGCGACATCACATTCTCATACAGGGATAATGAGCTTGCGGGCGCTGATGAGACAAAACTGGGAGTGGCTTACTGGGATACTGTAAATTCCAGATGGTCTTCGGAAGGGATAACAAATGTTAACCGCGATATAGTGAACAACACGGTTGACTTCAGGACAAGCCATTTTACCAAGTTTCAGCTTGCCATTATAGACGCGGCTCCAGCGGTGGCATTTGTGTCGCCGGGCGACGGCGGGATGGCTGGAAAGTCTCCGATAATTGAGGCTGATATTCTGGACGGCTTTTCGGCTATAAGAGAAGTGAAAGTGCTGCTTGACGGCGTTGACAGGACTGCCTCATTCGATGATGAGGCTTACCGCGACGGAATTGACAATGACGGCAACGGACTGGTTGATGAAAATATTGTCAATGCAAATGCTGACGTTGAGGAGGCGCTCAATACATCCGGAGCAACTGCGGCCAAGTACAAAGTGAGGCCGGGCCTTCAGCTTTCCGACGGTTCACACACGCTTGCTATAACGGCAACAAACGAGCAGGGAATATCAACCACGCAGTCAATTTCTTTTACTGTCGGCGGAGCGGTGGGAATAAATAGCGCTTTTATCGCGCCGAATCCTTATGATCCGTCTTCAGGAGATGACGCTCAGATCAAAGTCAATATGACGGCGGATGCTTTTGTAACGCTCAAAGTTTATGACTTCGGAGGCAAACTTGTGTACACATCAAAGACGAATTCTCTCAGCAACGGGAATGATGTCTTCTGGAACGGCCGCACCGACGGAAACAAGCTTCTCGCGAACGGTGTTTATCTTATAAGAATTGAAGCCGGCACTTCGCAGGGGACCGACAGCAAGGTGATTAAGGCCGCCTTACTCAGATGAGCGCCCTTATGAAAACGCAGGATGTATATATGAATAATGGAAGCGCACGGGGGGAAATAATGAAAAAAATAATTACTGTTTTGGGAATCGCCTTTTTGGGAGTAGCTCTTGTTCACGCGGGTTCTGTGGACGCGATGCCGTTTTTGAGAATGGGCGTGTCGGCCAGAGCCATGGGCATGGGCTCTGCTTTCGCCGGTGTCAGCGACGATCTTGCGGCGGCTTATTATAATCCCGCGGGCATCGCTTCGCTTGAAGGAAGTAAGGTCAGCCTTATGACGGCAATGCTTTCAAACAGCAGGAGCATGCAGTGGCTTTCCTATGGAATGCCTCTGGGGAACGGAGCGCTCGCGTTTTCGGCACTTTCCGCGGGAGTGAGCGATATTCCCGGAGCGACTCTGTCGGCGGGAATACCCTCCCTTACGGGGGATTCGTTTGATTCAAGCGATATGTCATTAGCTGCCACTTACGCGAAGAAATATGATAAGGCCAGCGCGGGAATGAATCTGAAATATTTATCTTCGTCTATTGACAACAATTCAGCGGCGGGTTTCGGTTTTGATGCGGGCATGAATTTTAAACCGGCTGAAAAATTGAGCGTGGGAGTTGTTCTTCAGGATATTGCCAGTTCCCGCAAGTGGGATACGGATAATGATACAAAGGAGAATATTCCGACAGTCGCGAAGTTAGGCGCGGCGTATGCCGTTCTTGACGGGGATATGACTCTTGCGGTTGATATAAGCAAAATATCCGATGAAGACGGCAATCAGATTAATGCCGGCGCGGAATATAAGCTGTCCGGGAATCTCGCCGCGCGCGTAGGTGTGGATGACGGTAACTTTGCCGCAGGTTTCGGGATAGGCATGGGAGCTCTTTCTTTAAATTACGCGCTTAGATTTGAAGATGTGGAAAACAATGCCAACAGGCAGTATATATCGCTTGATTACGCTTTCGCTTCTTCGGGGAGTTCTGCTCCGCGCGCCGGCGAGAAAGCCCGCGCCCGCGAAGCAGAAAAATCGGCCGACCGGCTGAAAGCGCAGGAAAAGGCTGAGAAAAAAGCGAATCAAGAGCGCATGCAGGCTGAGAAAAAAGCGGAGAAGGAGCGTTTGAAAGACGAGGAAAAGGCCGCGCAGACCAAGGCAAAAATGAAAGAGCATTATAATAAAGCGACTGAATTGTACGCGGCGGGAAAATATAAAAAAGCGATAAAGGAATGGGAAAAAGTTCTTGAGATCGATCCCAAACATCAGCAGTCAAAAACCAGCATAGCGAAAGCCCGTCAGAAACTGGAGGAATAAAAAGCGCCGGCGGGCAGACTTATCCCCAATTCTTCAATGAGTTGCTAAACCGTCTATTTTTCAGTTTAACACTATTTTGCTATAATTGCGCCTATGAAAAAAGCTGTTAAATACATTGTTGAGGTGCCGGGCTCGTCGGGCAATTTCGGATGCGGTTATGATGTTCTTGCCGCGGCGCTCAATATACGCAACCGTTTTGAATTCACGCTTCAGAGCGGCTCTTCAGGCCTTGATATCAGGACATCCGGCTTCGGCGCCGGAACTCTGCCGGCTGATTCATCCAACATCATTTTCAAGAGTGCTCTGTCGGCCTGGAAGCAAAAAAAGTTCGATTATAGGAAGCTGGGCGCTATTTCCATAAAAGCCGTCAACAAAATCCCTCTTATGAAGGGCATGGGGTCTTCCGCGACGGCGCGCGTGGCCGGCGTGCTTTTCGCAAATGAGGCCGCGGGCCTCGGGATGGATGAGAACGAGATGCTCGGCCTCATCGCGAAAGACGAGGGCCATTATGATAACGCCGCCGCCTCTCTGCTGGGGGGTGTGGTGATCTGCGATCCCGACAAGGGCCTCGCGTTGACGATAGGCCGCAGCATTAAAAATCCGCTCTGCATTGTCGTGCCGGATATTGATGTCAGTACCGCGAAGGCGAGAAAAATGCTGCCGGCAAAGTACGCGCTCAGGGATGCCGTTTTTAACCTTTCGCGCGCGGCGGCGCTCGTGGACGGGATTTACCGGGGGCGTATAGAGCCTTTTATGTTTGAAGACAAAATCCACACGCCTCACAGAAAAAAACTGATAAAAGGGTTTGACAGCGTCGAAAAAGCGGCTCTTGGAAGCGGAGCGAAGGGCGTTTTTATATCGGGCTCGGGTTCCGCCGTCGGCGCGCTGGCCGAAAATCTGCCCGCCGCCAAAAAACTTGCCTGCGCTATGAAAAGGGCTTTCTCCTTGCACGGAGTAAAGAGCGAGGCGTTCATCACGGGCATAAGTGCGCGGGGCGCTGTTATAAGGAAACAAAAATGAAAAAAAAGGAAGTGATAGTTTTGAAATTCGGCGGCTCCTCGGTCGCGAATCCCGAAAAGATAAAATATGTCGCCGCAAGGGTGAAGTCTTTCGCCGATATGGGCTATAAACCGGTGGTTATCGTGTCAGCCCCCGGGGACACGACCGACGATCTGATAAAAGAGGCCGCGGGCATATCGTCCAATCCCCATGTGCGGGAAATGGATATGTTACTTGCCACGGGCGAGCAGAAGACAATAGCTCTCCTGGCGATGGCACTTTGGGACATGGGCCAGAAAGTCGTTTCTTTCACCGGCCATCAGCTGGAGATAATCACCGACGGCAATTTCAGCAACGCCAGGATAAAATCCGTTTCGTCCGCGAAGCTCGTTGAGGCGCTCAAAAAAGGCTTTGTGGCGGTCGTGGCGGGTTTTCAGGGGATCAGCCTTAAGGGCGAGATAACAACGCTCGGCCGCGGCGGCAGCGATCTGACAGCCATAGCCATAGCCTCTGTTTTGAACGCCAGGTGTAAGATCTTCACCGATGTGGAGGGGATCTTCACCGCCAATCCGAAAGTTTACGCCAAGGCGAAAAAAATTGATATAATAAGCTACGACGAAATGCTTGAAATGGCCTCCGCCGGCGCGGGCGTCATGCAGGCGCGCGCCGTGGAGCTTGCGAAAAACAGAAATGTGTCTTTTGAGGTCGCCTGCACTTTCAGCAGAAAGAAGGGCACCATTATATGCGGGGAGGATAAATTGCTGGAGAAACTGGTTGTGAGGAGTGTGACGGAGGATAAGGATCAGGCGAAGATCAATGTGTCGGGAGTGCCGGACAGGCCGGGCATAGCGGCGGACATATTTGAGGCGCTCAGCGATAAGAACATCTGCGTGGATATGATAATCCAGTCGTCCGCGAAGAGTTCACCGGAATCAGGAACGCCCGTTAACGATATTTCATTCACCGTGAAGAGGAGCGAGCTCAACAGGGCCCGTAAAATCCTTGAAGCCGTCAGAAAGAAGATGCAGATCAGGGATATCCTGGTTAAAGAAAATATCGCCAAGGTGTCAATCGTCGGAAGCGGCATGAAGACTCACAGCGGCGTGGCGTCAAGGCTTTTCAGGGTGCTGGCGAAAAACAAAATAAACATAGAGATGATCTCCACTTCGGAGATAAAGATATCCTGCGTTATAGACGAGAAAAACACGGCTAAGGCGGTGAAAGTGATAGCTAAGGAATTCAAGTTATGACAAAAGTGATTCTTTTTGACACCACTCTGAGGGACGGCACCCAGGCGGAGGGCATATCCCTCGGCATAGAAGACA
>Ga0180732_1000101_pt1 | contig 88707 bp, 91 predicted proteins | sample KR11_01MetaG_FD_148674 | JGI IMG/M metagenome (GOLD analysis project Ga0180732, IMG submission 148674) | Groundwater microbial communities from the Olkiluoto Island deep subsurface site, Finland - KR11_0.1 MetaG | ecosystem: Environmental > Aquatic > Deep subsurface > Groundwater | place... | reverse complement strand
AGGTTTTATTCAGCACCATGGTGTAGAAAAATTTCAGGCCATACAGGTCGAGTTTGACCGAGCTCCAGGAATGAGAACCCAGAAGTTCGTTGAAATAGTCAAGTAACTGGTCAGATGTAAGGTCGTTGATTCGGCAGTCGAAATAGTTCCCGATACGCCTGATCGCCCTGGAGTACGCCTCAATGGTCTTGGGCTGTAGTCCACCCAGTTTCAGACACTTCAGGTGTTTTTGGTAATACGTGTTGAATTGCGGATCAGTTGGCATGTTGATGTTCATTGTAACCTCCTCTTTGTAATAATTGACATAAAAGGCAAATGCTCTTGCATTACCATTTTGTTTTTATTACTACAAAAACAGGTTGTTACAAACAACAAATAAAGATTTACTCGGTTTGTCTGCCGCAGAGCGGCTTCGTCCAACGAGCGGGTGAAGCTGACTGACCGGAAGATGCTCTATCATTTTTTCTGCTAACAGGGGGGGCCGGCAGCTCACCCTTAACGTTCGGCGGGGTGGTCTCGCTGAGTCCAAACAAATAATAAAAGGAGAAACGACAATGGAAAAAAAGTTAGCTACGGGAGACATTCAGTTTTTTCCCAACCAAACAAGAGGCAATATGACGAACAATCCAGAGGCCACGAATTTTCCAGACCTTAACCGCCGTGATTTCCTCCGCGCATCTACAGGTGCAACGCTATTGTTTGCCATGGGTGGATTTCCCGATAACGTGCGAGCAGCCACCGTACATACTTTGCCGCCCCTGCCTTACGCAGAAAACGCGCTTGTCCCTGTAATATCAGCAAATACCGTTAGTTTCCACTACGGCAAGCATCACAAAGGTTATGTCGCCAATCTTAATAAGCTCGTGGCAGGGACAGAGTTTGCTGACCTTTCCCTGGAGAAGATCATAGACGCTACGGCTGGTCAAGCTGAAAAGACCGCGATTTTCAATAACGCTGCCCAAATATGGAACCACACATTCTACTGGCGCAGCCTGAAAGTAAATGGCGGTGGTGCCCCCCCCGCAGCGCTAAAGCAGAAAATCGAGGCTTCGTTCGGCAGTGTTGATGTGTGCAAGAAGGAGTTGGTAACTGCGGCGACAACCCAGTTCGGCAGTGGTTGGGCCTGGCTCGTGCTGGATGGCGACAAACTTAAAGTGGTCAAAACCGGCAACGCGGACCTACCTATGACAAAGGGAATGAAACCGCTTCTGACCATCGACGTGTGGGAGCACGCCTACTACCTTGATTATCAGAACCGTCGCGCAGACTACGTCAATGCTGTGCTCGACAAACTGATCAATTGGGATTTCGCTGCAGGCAATCTCGGTTCGTAAAGTCCTATCTTTTTTATATCTATTCGGTGCAAGTCACCGAACAAGCTCATTAAGGCGGACGGTCGGAAATGGGCAGCGGCGCTTACGCGGGAAGGTCTTGACCGCCGCCGCTCAGCTTAACGTTCGGGCGCATGATGAAAAAGAAAAAATGAAAATATTTTACTGAAGTGAAATCCTTGGAAGGATTAACAACATGAACAAGAAAACATTCGTTATTTTCCCCTTATTGGTCCTGGCTTTTTTCTGCCTTTCCGGACATATGGCGACAGCCGAATCACTCGAGACACCTGTACCTTATCGCGTAGGACAATGGCTGCCATCGGATCAGTTGTTTTTAGATCAATGGATGGCAAAGCTGACTGAGGAAACAGAATCCGTAAAAGAACCATTGTTACCTGTTATCCAGGAATTCAAAGAGATAATAGAAAAAGACCCGCAACTATACATGTTGTTCAATCAAATGTTTGATCAAGTACCGCATAATCAATCTTTCAGCACCGACCCTACCGGGAAGCCCCAGATAAAAAATTATCGTCAGATGCTGCGGGTAATGAACCGGATTTTGATCACGGCACCTGAATTCAACAAAACCGGTCTGGTTGGTTTTCCTATCAATGCAATTATCAACTGGCCCATGGGTACGCCTGCCGGAACCTCAGTTTTCTTAAATGAAAAGGTAAACCGCCAGTTGAAAAAAATATTGAATCAATGGGCCGTATTCTTGAGCTCCGCGGACTCCCGCTATGTGTTAAATGACGATCCCGAGAAAGGATGGTTCGGCCGGGACGCGAAAGCGGCGATGCCTCACTTTGCAGAGGATTTTATATGCGATCCCGGTTCGCCCTATTATGGATTTTCCTCATGGGATGATTTTTTCACCAGAAAGTTTCGGGAGGGGCTGCGTCCAGTGGCGAGTCCTGACGATGATGCGGTTATCGCCAACGCCTGTGAATCGGCTCCATACAGGGTCGCAAAAGATGTGAAACTTGTTGACCCGTTCTGGATTAAAGCGCAGCCTTATTCGCTACAGCACATGATGGCGATGGACCCCCTTGCCGGACAGTTTGCGGGCGGCACGATTTATCAGGCTTTTCTGAGTGCGTTGAGTTACCACCGCTGGCACAGTCCTGTCAGTGGAAAGATTGTAAAGACCCGCCTGGTTGACGGCTCCTATTATGCGGAAGCTCTGGCTGAAGGTTTTGATCCGGCAGGTCCCAATAATTCCCAGGGCTACATTACGCAGGTGGCGTCGAGAGCATTGATCTTCATCGAGGCCGACAATCCGGACATCGGCTTGATGGCCGTCATGTTTGTCGGCATGGCGGAAGTGTCAACCAACGAAATAACCGTCCATAAGGGACAGCATGTGAAGAAGGGGGAGCAACTGGGGATGTTCCACTTCGGCGGATCCACCCATTGCCTCATCTTCAGACCGAACGTCAACGTGAAATTCGACTTACACGGACAATCCCCCGGACTGCATTCCACGAATATACCGGTCAGGGCTCGAATCGCAACCGTTGGTAAATAAGACTATTGGTGAGGCGACAGGAATCAGTTGGTGATAACGTTAGGTGTATAGAGGAGCTCCATGATAAGATGCGCTTGGGTAACAGATGACCCACTCTATATAAAATATCATGACATGGAATGGGGCGTTCCTCTTCATGAGGATACAAAACTTTTTGAAATGCTTATTCTAGAAGGGGCTCAAGCCGGATTGAGTTGGCTTACCATTCTAAAAAGGCGGGAAACATACCGAATTGCCTACGATGGTTTTGATCCAGCTAAGATTGCCAAATGGAACAGCACCAAGATTGATCAATTACTCAAAGACCCTGGAATCATCAGGAACAGACTTAAAGTCGAATCGGCAATAATCAATGCCAGAGCTTATCTGAAAGTCAGGGATGAGTTCAACAGTTTCGATGAATTTATCTGGTCTTTTGTTGAAGGGAGACCAATACAAAATTCGTGGCAAGAAATTGGGCAAATTCCAGCCACCACTGCTGAGTCAGAGAGAATGAGTAAAGAGCTCAAGCGTAGAGGTTTCAAATTTGTTGGATCGACAATATGTTACGCCTTTATGCAAGCTGTGGGAATGGTGAACGATCATGTTACAGATTGCTTCAGGTATGCGCTTGTCAAAGACAAGCCATAGAACAATGTGCTCAAAAACGATGTACTCGCACCGCTTTTATCGATTTTTATCTTAGTCGTTGCCCCTACAGAAAGACAAACATGAAAACCATACAAATACCAAAGATAATAAGAGCATCTATTGCAGCCTTAGTGGCGATATTGCTATTCATTTCCGCCGGGTTAAGAATCCCCCTATTAGACAGCACAACTGACGATTACTTTCGTGAGGCAATAACTAAAGCTGGCGTTGCTTATGCAACATGCAGGCTTATTAACGCCTCTGTTTCAATTGTAAAGGATTCAAGCCTGAACCTGGAGCCCGCAGGTGTAGGCGTGACATTGGCTGTAGGGCAGGCCTTAGACCCGATTGATGACATGACTGAACGTGTGTCTGATGTGCTCGTAACGGCGATTACATCATTAGGGGTTCAGAAACTGGCCTTTGAGATTGGCGTGTCCATTGCGCCGCCGATACTTGCCATATTTCTCATGATCTTCTTCATTCTCAGTTGGTTCGAAAACGAAAGATTGGCCGCCATTCAGAAAACCATAATGAGGATCATATTATTGGTTTTCATTGCCAGATTTGCCCTTCCGATATCAGCTTTGGCAAACAATTACCTCCAAGAACATTTTTTCGCAGACAATATATCGAATGCCAATAAAGAACTGGCGGTCGGGACTGCGGAGCTAGATAAATTGATGGATTTTTCACTTCCGGAGATTGACGGTCTTTTAGGAACCATCAAGAATAACACATCATTCATTCAGCGTAAATCAATGGAGTTTAAAGATGCAATTGTCGCCACAGTCAGCAATGCGGGTAGCATTGTAGATAACCTCCTGAAACTGACATTTCTCTATGTTGGGGTATTCCTGATTCAAGTTATTGCTTTGCCGATAATGGTGTTTTGGTCGCTTGTAAAATTTGCAAACAGCTTATTTGACACCAACTCCCCAGTAATGCTCCATCATTCAAGGGTCTCAAAAAATGAAATTGTCTCAACAAGCAATCCAGCGAACGGCTAATCCCGGCTGCTGAGTTTTAATGTTATGGTTCATATTGTTGCAATGGTAATCTTGAGCAGCCCCTTTAAATATGCAAAAAAGGATTAGAAAAAACATGACAAAAGAATACCGCACAGAATTTCTGGAACGAAGAGAAAGAACCCTTACGGCTGTGAGTTATCGATTCAAAAGACCCGAGGGTTTGGACTTTACTGCCGGTCAATATATGTTGGTAGATTTAGGTAATGAGCTGATTCATCCCTTATCACTCAGTAACTGCCCCGATGACGCCGAGTTCGTTGAATTCACCAAACGGATGACTGGCAGTCCTTATTGTGATCGACTGAAATCCCTTAAAAAAGGAGAAACTATCAGCATTAAAGGACCGTTTGGACAATTTTGTTTCGCTGACTCAAAGGGGCCCCTTGTCCTGATCGCTGGCGGCATTGGTATCACACCGATCAGAAGTATTCTTACAAGCCTCGAGAAAAAGAAAGGAAAATCCGGCACGATAATCCTCATCTACGGAAATCTGAATACGGAGGATATAGCTTTCAGGGATGAATTAGAAAATCTAAAGCTGCCGGATTACCATCTGGTCCATGTTTTATCTGATACCACCGGCATGGAAAACGCCTATCAAGGATTTATCAACGCTGATATAATTTCAAAAGAAGTTCCGAAAAGCAGTAACGCCCATTATATGATCTCAGGCCCTCCGGTCATGGTTGAAGCGATAAAAAAGGCCTTAGCCTCAATTGATGTTGCAGAAGACCAGATTCGTACCGATATATTTCTTGGATATGATTGACAGGTTGCGCAGTGCCATTTTGATTCGGGGAATATAAAATGCTCTCAGGGGGCAGCAATAAGGCTCTACCCAAGAACAGCAGCCGAACCGACGATTCCCCCATTACACTGAAACATGCATTATTGCAGCTAAGGAAATAAGATGCTATCCACTGAGACCATCATTACATTTTTCACAACATCTCTTCTTCTGGCCCTCGCACCCGGTCCCGACAATATATTCGTACTGACGCTGTCCATATTACGCGGAAGGCTTGCAGGGATAATTGTCATACTTGGTTTATGTACGGGATTGATCATCCACAGTAGTGCTGTAGCCCTGGGAGTTGCTGTCATTTTTCAGATATCAACAGTTGCATTTTCTCTTCTCAAATTAATTGGTGCCGGCTACCTCGTATATCTCGCCTGGCAAGCCTTCCGTGCTGCTGCAAAAAAGATTCAAAGTAACTCTGACGAAGAGGTCAATTACTGGAAGCTGTATAATCGTGGAATCATCATGAACATCACAAATCCTAAAGTTTCAATTTTCTTTCTGGCGTTTCTACCACAATTCGTTGACCCGTCAAGAGGATTGGTATCGTTACAGATTCTACTCTTAGGATGTCTTTTTATCCTTGCCACAATAATAGTTTTTGGAAGCATAGCGCTCCTCTCCGGCACTCTTGGACAATGGTTCAAGAGAACCGATCACATTCAGACGGTACTGAACAGGATTGCCGGCACTATTTTTCTAGGATTGGCAATCAAACTGATAACAACAGAAAGGTAGGCAGAAGATTAGTGGGAAATTCACTCCAGCAGATTCACATAGGAGATAAAGCAGAATGACTAAAAAGAACCTGTCGTTGATAATGGAATGGCTTCGGCCAACCGGCATAGGACTTGCCATTTTTTTCGCAGACTATCTGGGAAAAGATGCAATATCACAATTTCACATAATGGGGCCATTCGTAGTCATTCTCATGTCCGGCACAGTAGCCTTTGAATCTCTGATATTGGGAGAAGTGGCCTCTGAAAAAATCGGTTATAAACCCAATCGTGCATATCAAATTCAATCGGGTCTGGCCAATGCGGCCACAGCCATCACAGCTTTTCTTATTTATGTGTTCAATTGGGGACGATATGCCGATGCCACCATCGTTACATCGATGTTGGTATTCTTTACTTTCTCAGCTGCAAATCACGCTGCTACAGCCATCATGGAACAGAACATGAAACCTGTCAATCTACTCCGTCCGGCTATCACCTTATTATTGATTGCGTTCCTGCTTCCCCCCATGATCAAAGCGCTGACTCAGTAGAAGCCTTTTGCTTAAAATAAACTGATCACAGAAACTCAACAAATAACTTCACCCTGCCACCCCACTTCTTCCTTTAATATTTTTTTCTTCCCCTACCCTGATACTTCCATTCCTTGGAGAATGAACGGAAAGAATTGACAGAAAGAGTGTTTCTCGGTAAACCATAGGCTCTCTTTTCTCTTATTACACTTTTGTGACAACCATACCGGATACCCGGCATACCGAAGGATAAAAAGCGTTCAGCTTTCGGCTACGGAAAGAGGCCGCCTTCGGACATTCGAGACGCTCAGGGCTCGGACAAATCCCGGCCGCTAGAATTATTTATTACTCTTAATATTTTCATAAAATACCATGACCACAACACAACAGACCCCTTTTAGCGCTAACGGCCTGCCTCTGCTCATTGGCAGCCTGCCGGTCAGTGACCCACAAGTCGCCATCAAAGAATGGATCCTGACAGCCACCCCTGAAATCCCTATCTGGCCGCAACTGCCCACCAATCCGTATGAACACATGCTGCACCAGTTTGCCGAAGGGTTGCCTGGTGTGGTGGAAGAGTCCATTGAAACAACGGAAAACCGCATCTTCTACGATACGGAAGTCGCCGGTTTTGAAGAGGCACAGCTCGCCTTTTACGAGGAATACCTGCAGACCGTAGAAGATCCAGAACTCCTGCTGACCTCACGTTTTGCCGTAAGCCGCCAGCGGGCTCAAGGAATCTACACCCTGTGTGATGGTGTCGGCGACTTCTCCAGCCCAACCGCACTCAAAGGACAGATCACCGGCCCCTTTACCATGCTCACCGGGGTCCACGACAAAGAAGACCGGATCGGCTATTACAACCCCACCATCCGTGATATCGTGGTCAAAGGGCTGGCCATGAAGGCAGCCTGGCAGGCATTGTTTCTGCAAAGACAATCCCGCCTGCCGGTTCTGATCTTCATCGATGAACCGGCCCTTGCGGGACTGGGATCCTCGGCCTTTATCTCAATTGCCGCCGAGGATATCAAAGAAGACATCAATGAGGTCTGCACTGCCATCCACTCTGTGGGAGCCTTGGCGGGGGTGCATGTCTGCGCCAACACCGAATGGGACATCCTGCTCAGCTCGGAAATCGACATCCTGAGCTTTGACGCCTACGGCTATTTTGACCGTTTGATACTCCTGAAAGAGCAGCTTCACGCCTATCTGGATCAAGGAAAGATTTTGGCCTGGGGTGTTGTGCCCACTTCTGACCACGAGGCCATTGAAAAAGAGAGCTGCGAGGCACTGGTCAAACTTTGGGAAGAACAGGCAGAACAGCTGATACGGCCTGACCGCAATCTGGCCTCCATTCTGAGCCAGACCCTCATTACTCCCAGCTGCGGCACCGGTTCGCTGCCACCTGTACTGGCCAGGAAAGTGCTGGATCTGACCCGGGACGTGTCAAAAGTACTCAAGGAAAAGTATCAGGTTTAGCTCCAACAGACCGGTTACCAGTTACCACTCACTACTAACTCCCACACCCTACGCAATTTATCATGAGTCAAGAAAATCAAGTACTGAAACAACGACGGGAAAAAGCTGAGGCTCTGGCCGCGCTTGGCATTAATATATTCAGCAACAGCTTCAAACCGGCAAATCATGTCAAGGAATTACTGCCCAAGGGCGAACACATGGCAGCTGAGTCCTTTGATGAAACCAAATTCACCTATTCCATTGCCGGACGGATCATGTCCATGCGTAAATTCGGCAAGGCGGCCTTCTGCCATCTGGCCGACGCCTCGGGACAGATTCAGATCTATGTCAAGAAAGACACCGTAGGAGAAGAGCAGTTTGCCGCCTTCAAAAAATGGGACATCGGCGACATCGTAGGCATTGAAGGAAAACTGTTCAAGACCCAGACCGATGAGCTCTCGGTCATGGCCGACAAGCTGGTCATGATCACCAAATCACTGCGTCCCCTGCCCGAAAAATGGCACGGTCTGACCAATGTGGAGACCCGCTACCGCCAGCGCTATGTAGACCTGATTGTCACCCCTGAAAGCCGGGCCATCTTCCGTAAACGCGTTGAAATCATTCGCCTGATCAGGGAATTCCTAGGCAACCGCGGGTTCATGGAGGTGGAGACACCGATGATGCAGCCAATCCCAGGTGGTGCCACTGCTAAACCCTTCAAAACCCACCATAATGCCCTCGGCATGGATCTTTACCTGCGCATTGCCCCGGAACTCTACCTGAAACGACTGCTGGTAGGCGGTTTTGAGAGAGTCTTCGAGATCAACCGCAACTTTCGCAACGAAGGTCTCTCCACCCGGCATAATCCCGAATTCACCATGCTGGAATTCTATCAGGCTTATGCCACCTTCCACGACATGATGGACATCACCGAAGAACTGGTCTCCTGGCTGTCGCAAGAGGTCAATGAAACTATGGAAATCGATTACCAGGGAACCATGGTCAATCTGACCCCGCCCTGGAGACGTCTCACCATGAACGAGGCTCTGACCGAGATCGGCGGCATTAACTCAGAAGTCGTGGATGATGATGATCAGGTTCTGGCCCTGGCCAGGGCCACCAAAGGGGTTAAACTTGAACCGCTTGCCGGACCTGGTAAGGCCAGGACCGCCCTCTTTGAACTGCTGGTTGAAGAAAAGCTCATCGATCCAACCTTTATCACCTCGTATCCCATCGAGGTCTCCCCACTGGCCCGCAGGAATGAACAGGATCCCACCGTGACCGACCGTTTTGAGCTCTTCATCACCGGGCGCGAGATCGCCAATGCCTTCAGCGAGTTGAGTGACCCCATTGACCAACGCCAACGCCTGGAACAGCAGATTGCGGAAAAAGGTGACGATGAAGAGATTCACTCCGAGATGGACGAAGATTTTGTCCGAGCCCTTGAATTCGGGATGCCCTCAGCCGCAGGCCAGGGTATCGGCATTGACCGTTTGATTATGCTGCTCACCAACTCTGCCTCCATCCGCGACGTCATCCTCTTTCCGCACATGAAGCCTGAATCAGATGACAAAGGCCAGAAAACAGAGGGGAAGCAGCAAAATAAACAAGGCGGCACGTGTAAAAAATGCAAAGAATAACCTTAGCGCCATCCATCCCTTGCCAGCTGATATCCGTCTCCTGATATGTACGAATGGTTTATCAGCTTCCGCTATCTGCGGGCCAGGCATAAGCAGCGATTCATCTCGCTGATCTCGCTGATCTCCGTGGCCGGTATCACCGTCGGGGTTATGGCCCTGATCGTGGTCTTGGCCGTCTATTCGGGATTCACTGATGGTCTGCGTGACCAGATTCTGGGCATCAATTCCCATATCATTGTCCAGCATCCCGGTGGCTCCATTGACAACTACAGAGAAATACGTGAACAGATTCTCACCGTCGACGGGGTCACCGGTGCCACCCCCTATCTCTATACCCAGACCCTCTTAAGCGGGGCTACCGGTGGAAATGGCGTCATTCTCAGGGGCATTGACCCTGAAACTGCCAAAGGAGTTATTAAACTTGGCAATCAGATGATTCGCGGCTCCATCCATGATCTGGAGCAGGATCCACCCAGTCGGGTGCCGCCTATCATCCTTGGCAAGAATCTGGCGGAAGAGCTCCATGTCAACGTTAATGACAAGGTACGCCTTATCTCCTCTTCCGGACCACTCACCCCCATGGGTGTGATCCCCAGAATCAAGACCTGCAGGGTATCCGGCATCTTTGAGTCGGGGATGTATGAGTATGATTCAAGCCTCGCCTATCTGACCCTGACCGACGTCCAGGCCTTTCTTGGAAGTGGTGACGTAGTCCACGGTATTGAGGTCTCGGTCAAGGAAAAAGAGCTGAATCAGGCCGACCAGGTGGCCCGCAGGATCACCGACGAACTTGCTTCCACCAATGATTCTATCTTTATCGCCAAGGACTGGATGTCCATGAACCGCAATCTTTTTGCCGCCTTCAAGTTAGAGAAAATCGGTATGTTCATCTGCCTGACCCTGATCATCCTGGTGGCAGCTCTGAACATCATCAGCGCCCTGATCATGGTGGTGATGGAGAAAGAAAAGGATATCGCCATTCTCAAATCGATGGGGGCCACCTCCCGCTCCATCATGAAGATCTTCTTCTTCCAAGGTCTGGTTATTGCCTTTTCCGGCACCATCCTCGGGGTTGCTGGTGGCCTGAGCCTTTGCGAGCTGCTCTCCCGCTACAAGTTCATCGAGTTGCCCTCCAATGTCTATCCCATGAGTACCCTGCCGATCAAGGTCCTGCCCATGGACGTGACCATCGTTGCTATCGCCGCCATCATCATTACATTGGCCGCCACCATTTACCCCTCATGGAAGGCATCTCAGGTCCATCCCGGCGAGGTCCTGTCATGAGCGTTTCCACCATCCCTGACTCCCGCGGCATTAGTAGGATGTCCCTGTCCGACACCGCAAGCAAGCAACCACTGTTTACGGCCCGGGAACTCCGCAAAAATTATGGAGAAGGCGCCAGCACCATTGAAATCCTGAAAGGGGTTAATCTGGAAACCCGCAGCGGCGAAATGACTGCGATTGTCGGCGCCTCAGGTTCCGGCAAGACCACCCTACTCAGGATTCTCGGCACCCTTGATACACCCACCAGTGGCGAGCTCTTTTTCAAAGGCGAAAATCTGTTCCAAAAGAAAGACGCGGAGCTTGCTGAATATCGAAACCGCGCAGTCGGTTTTATCTTCCAGTTCCATCATCTGCTTCCTGAATTCACTGCCCTGGAGAATGTGATGATGCCCGGTCTTATTGCCGGAAAGAAGAAGGCAGAAATGATCGAACCGGCCACCAGTCTTCTGACCCAGGTGGAACTAAGTCACCGGACACATCACAAGGTGGGGGAACTTTCGGGCGGCGAGCAGCAGCGCACCGCTCTGGCCCGGGCCCTGATCATGAAACCAGCCCTGCTCTTTGCCGACGAGCCTACCGGCAATCTTGACAGCCGCTCCGGCGATATCGTCTTTGAATTATTGCAGAGGCTCTGCGCCGAGCTGGAATTGGCCACCGTCATGGTCACCCACAACATGGCCCTGGCCGACAGGATGAACCGCTGCCTCACCCTCAAAGACGGTGTACTGTTACAGGAATAGCGGCAACGAAGAGCTTGCAGCAATCAATCACCAAGAGCTTAATTCCCCAGCAGAAACAATCATTGCCTGACACACTTTACTCTCCCGTTCCCACATGAAAAACATGCTATAAACACCCCTCCCAAATTCTCAAGAAATTGTTGTTACTGTTAACCACACTTTCAGAGAAGGATTATAAAACTCAGGAGAGGTTTGTCCATGTTGCCCATCTTCCTGTTTTTTACACCCAAAAATAATGATTGACACGACCGCTCGCCATGGATATATAGTTATATAGCTATACAGTTATACAAAGGAGAAGCTATGAAATATTTTATCAAAGTCATGAAGGCCCTTTCCGACCCGAATCGGGTCAAAATCATCAAGATACTCCAGCAGAGAGAAAACCTGTGTGTCTGCGAGATACGGGCGATGCTAAACCTGTCTCAGCCCACCGTTTCTAATCATCTGAAGGTATTGGAAGAAGCGGGCTTAGTAGTCTCCGAAAAGGAAAAACTTTGGGTCAACTATCGGCTGCACTCGGCCGGAGGCTCACTTTACAGCGCAGCCATGCTCGCACAGCTTGAAAACTGGCTGAACGAGACGCCAGAGGTCAAGGAGATCCAACGGCTCCTGCCCACCATCAACCGCAATGTAATCTGTAAATCCTGAAGGAATACGCCATGCAGACCATCACACCCATAAAAATGCATAATCCTCCTGTCCCCCCCCAGCCCACACCGCAGCCTGTAGCCTCAGCAAAAATCAAATATCTCCTGATAGGCCTTATTGGAATTGCTCTCTGGTTTGCCTTGTATTGGCAATTGCACAGTCTTGCCGAATATCTTACCTTTTCCCTGCTCGGTCTGAAACCAGGCAGCCATCTGGGCGAGTCAGTCCTCTTTTTTTTCTACGATACCCCCAAAGTGCTGATGCTGCTCACCCTTATCGTCTTTGCTGTTGGCATACTGCGCTCCTTTTTCACTCCCGAACGGACCCGAAAGATACTGGCCGGTAAACGTGAATCCGTGGGCAATATCCTTGCCGCCCTGCTGGGCATCGTCACCCCCTTCTGCTCCTGCTCTGCCGTACCGCTCTTTATCGGCTTTGTCACCGCCGGCGTACCCCTCGGCGTTACCTTCTCCTTTTTGATCTCAGCCCCCATGGTTAATGAAATTGCCGTGGTGCTTCTTTACGGGCTTTTGGGCTGGAAGGTGGCAGCCATCTATATGGGGACCGGCCTGCTGATCGCCATTGTCGCCGGATGGACCATCGGCCGTCTGCACATGGAGAACCACATCGAAGACTGGGTACGGGAAATGCACGACAATGCTGTTAATATTCCGGACGAAAAACTGACCTGGGCCGATCGATTCAATCACGGTAAGACGGCGGTACGGGATATCGTCGGCAAGGTCTGGATCTATGTGGTCGCGGGGATTGCGGTGGGTGCCGGCATCCACGGTTTTGTGCCCGAGGGTTTCATGGCCTCAATCATGGGCAAAGATGCCTGGTGGTCAGTGCCGGTATCGGTAGTGATCGGCATCCCCATGTATTCCAACGCCGCCGGCGTCGTGCCGATAGTCCAGGCTCTGCTTGGCAAGGGTGCGGCGCTGGGCACGGTACTCGCCTTCATGATGAGTGTCATCGCCTTGTCACTGCCGGAGATGGTTATTCTCAGAAAAGTTCTCAAACCGCGACTCATCGCGGTTTTCATCGGAGTGGTGGGTGCCGGCATCATGCTGATGGGCTATCTCTTCAACATTATTATCTGATACGGAGGTCAACAATTATGGAAATTAAGGTGCTGGGACCGGGATGCGCAAAGTGTACGGAGGCTGAAAAAATCATGCGTGGTGTGGTCGAAGAAACAGGCATTGTCGCTACCATCGAGAAGATCAGCGATTTTCAGCTGATCGCCAAACACGGAGTTTTTTCGACCCCGGCAGTGGTGATTGATGGCGAGGTCAAATGCGTCGGCAAGGTGCCTTCAAAAAAAGAGGCCCTCGACTGGATAAAAAAATAAGCCGGAACAAGGGAAATATATCAAAAATGGGCAGCGAAAAACCATGACAACTTTCCAAACGGCACACCAAAAAAGGCACTGGCTGGGTTCGACGAAATGATCCATGCCCTGGCCTCGACAGTGGAAAAGAGAGTTCCCTACACCGCTGGACACCAGCAGCGTGTCGCCCGGTTGGCGAGCGCCATCGCCGGCGGAATGTGACTGCCGGCGGAAAAGATCAACGGTATTCACACAGCTGCCAGCGCCCACGACATCGGCAAGCTCTCCGTCCCGGCCGAGATTTTCAGCAAACCGGGGCGGCTGTCGGAAATCGAGATGAGTCTCATCAAAACCCATTCCCAGACAGGCTATGAAATACTGGCGGGTATAGATTTTTCCTGACGATGGCCGATGTCGATGAGGCAATGTCCTCATATCGGCCTTACCGGCCAACCAACAGGATTACCCCGGCCCTGGCGGAGATAAAAGAATACAGCGGCTGCCGTTATGACCCTGAAGTTATTGATGCATGCCTGGTCTTGTTCAACAAAGGATTCACGCTGGAATAAGTTTCAGACCTAATAAACTTTCACTGCGGGTGATTTTTGATGGCGCATAATCACGACCACCATGGGCACGACCATGCCCATGCCGACTTCAGCCGCGCCTTTGCCATCGGCACAGCGCTGAACATGACCTTTGTCCTGGTGGAGGGGGGCTACGGATTTATAGCCAACTCCCTGGCACTGATGGCCGACGCCAGTCATAACCTGAGCGACGTCATGACCCTGCTCCTCGCTTGGGGCAGCATGGTTCTGGCCAAACGTGCAGCCACGGCACGGCACACATATGGCTTCAAAAAAGGCACCATCCTGGTCTCCCTAGGTAGCGCCCTGTTTCTCTACGCCGCCATCGGAATCATCCTTTGGGAGGCAATAGGCCGTCTGCGCACCCCTGCCGAGGTCAACGGTATGGCCATCACCGTGGTCGCCGCCATCGGCGTGGTGATCAACACCGCCACAGCCCTCCTTTTCATGGCGGGCCGGAAGGACGATCTCAACATCCAGGGGGCCTTCCTGCACATGGCAGCCGATGCCGCAGTCTCAGCCGGGGTGGTGATCGCCGGATTCGCCATTATGGCCACCGGCTGGAACTGGCTCGACCCACTGATCTCGATTGCCATCGCCCTCGTAGTTCTTGTGGCTGGCTGGGGCCTGCTCAAGGATTCGCTCCACCTCGATATGGCCGGGGTACCTGCCCATATCGAGGCCGAGGCGGTGCTCGACTATCTCACTGGGCTGCCAGAGGTACAGTGCGTCCATGATCTGCACATCTGGGCGGCCAGCACCACGGAAACCGTCCTCACCGCCCATCTGGTCATGCCACAGGGCAGCAATGATGCCTTTCTGCACGAGACCGCCGAACATCTGCATCATGATTTTGCGATCCACCACACCACTCTTCAGGTCGAACAGGAGGACATGGGCGGCATTTGCCATGTCAACAATAAAAAGCAGGGACACTGTTGGCCAAAACAAAGCATTAAACAACTTGATCCCCAACATCCCACAACCCCCACCATTAAAGGAAAACATCCATGACCAGAATCTTCCTGCTGACAACACTTCTAACCCTGCCCCTTATCCTTCCCCTTCAGATCCATGCCCAAACCCTGGATGACTACCTCACCGGCTTCACCTATCAGGAACGCAAAGATATGAAAATCGACAGCATGGAACTGGTGGAACTGCTCAAAACAGGCGAGGCCCAACTCATTGACATCCGCTTCCCCGAGGAATTTGCGGTCTGGCATATGGGCTTTGCCAAGAATATCCCACTCAACGAGCTGCCGTCCCGGCTAAGCGAGCTGGACAAAAACAAACTCATCGTCACCGCCTGCCCCCACTATGACCGCTCCAGCATGGCCCGGCTCTATCTCATCACCAAGGGATACAAGGCCAGATACCTCAATGACGGCCTGCTCGGGCTGGCCAAATTGCTGCGGGGAGACGAAGCCCTGGATTTCTCAATGCCACAACCAAAAAAAATCAATAAAACCGATCGTTCTAGATAAAAATTTACAAGCCAGGTGCAAATATGAAAACATCAATCCACGTCCTCTTGTTATTCATCGCCATGACACTTCTCCCTGTCGCTGAGGGCAGGACAGCCGACACCACAGCGCCGGTTCCCGGTATGGTCACCATGGTGGATCTAGGAGCAAAATCCTGTATTCCCTGCAAGATGATGGCCCCAATCCTCGATGAACTGGAACAGCAATACAAAGGAAAAGCCGCTATCATCTTTATTGATGTTTGGCAGAATGAGGATGAAGGTAAACGGTTTAAGGTGAGCATGATCCCGACCCAGATCTTTTTTGACCGGAGTGGCAAGGAGGTGTACCGCCATAGTGGTTTTCTGGAAAAACAGGCAATCATAGACCGTCTCGACACCATGCTGGAAATGAAATAACATGCTTGACCAACTCTTTCTCACAGTCAACGGCTGGATGACGGGTTCCATCGGCCTGGCGCTTGTGGGCAGCTTTCTCTGGGGGATGGTAAGTGTCCTCTTCAGCCCGTGTCATCTCGCCTCCATCCCCCTCATTATCGCCTATGTGGGCGGCCAGCAGAAGATAGTTGAAGGCAGGAAGGCAGCCATGTTCGCCCTCCTCTTCAGCCTAGGACTCTTCCTGACTATAGCAATGATCGGGTTGCTCTGTGCCCTGCTCGGCCGGATGCTGGGAGATATAGGGCCCTACTGGACGATTCCCGTGGGTCTGCTGCTCATCTGGGTAGCCTTTGATATGGTGGGGGCAACGAATAAATGCTCCCTGCCCGGCGGCGGACTTCTGGCCAAAATGCGGATCAAAGGGGCGGGTGGCGCCCTGATCCTCGGGCTGGCCTACGGCGTTCTGTCCGGCTCCTGCACCTTCGGCTTCATCGCGCCGCTGCTTGCCATCATCACAGTCCAGGAAAAGATCGTCACCGGCCTGCTGCTAATCACCCTGTTCGCGGCTGGTCATTGCCTACCCATTGCCGTGGCCGGCAGCTCCACCGCCCTGATCAGGAAGTTGATTGAAAACAGCGCCATGCAACGGACCGGGGCCTGGTTCAAACGGGGAGCCGGGGTGTTGATCGGCGGCCTGGGGATTTATTTTATTACCCGACCCTTTGTGTGAAACCTATTAAAAATAAGGATAGACAGACATACATGGCTCGGAAAGTTCCAGACCTTACCCAATACATCTGAATCCAAAGAGGATTAAGAACACGATATCCAGTTAGAGATGGCCTCCTCTCTCAAAAACTGATTGCTAATGCTCCGCATTATTTGTAATTATTCTGAAAAGTGCCTCTATAGGAAACTCAGCTATCATACTTCTGGACTCCCTGTCTGCGGGAGTGACGAAGCTTTTAGTTGATGCCCATTTCCGCTCAGACGGAAAGCCTGGCTTTATGTGCTATCTAAGTATCTTTAGCTGAGTATTGTATAGAGTCACTTTCTGAAATATTATGTCATAAAATCCTCTCCCTATAACTCACTGGCAAACCTATGACCACATTCAGATGGTTACACCTGAGTTGTTGGTCATTCCAGGCAATCATGATCTCGTCCGCCCCGAAAATCAATCCGATCCGGCCCTGCTCACCCTTCTGTATAACAGGAGAACCTGCCGACAGTTCATCCCCCTTTCTGGGGTAAAGCTGATAGTCCACAGCGCGTTTTGATTTCCACCGCCTTTCAAAACTTTTCCATCTCCATGGGCCAGATCGCCAAATCGGTCTTTATCTATCTTGGCATCCCCTTTATCGCCGGGATGCTGACCCGCTTGGTGGGCGTCAAAGTCAAAGACGAGACATGGTACCAGGAAAAATTGATCTCAAGGATCAGCCCCTTCACCCTGATCTTTCTGCTCTTCACCATCACGGTCATGTTCTCCCTCAAGGGCGAATATATCGTTCAACTGCCGCTGGACGTCCTCCGCATCGCCTTGCCACTCACCATCTACTTCCTGATCATGTTACTGGTCTCATTCTTCCTATCCATGAAGGCCGGGGCCACCTGCGAACAATCGGCCACCCTTTCGTTTACCGCTGCTTCCAACAACTTCGAGCTGTCCATTGCCGTCTTCGGCATCGACTCCGGTCAGGCCTTCGCCGCCGTGATCGGGCCGCTGGTCGAAGTACCGGTACTTCTGGCCCTGGTGCATGTAGCCCTGCGCTTCGAGAAAAAGTATTTTCCATTTGCCAAAGAAACCCCTACCGGGGTCTGCCATGTTTCCTGTAAACTATGACAACGCAGGAGAAGCATAATCAATCTTGAAGATGAACTGAAAAAAGTTCAGTCTGAATATTCAGGACAAGGGGATATATCCATGGTGAATGGGGGAACAGGTAAAGTAGCCGGGTTAACTGTTAAAATATGGCTGCAGTCATTGCTGATTTTGAGAGTGAAGATATCCCCGATACACCGAGCCTTCAACATGATCAACCTTTTTTAGAAAGCCACACCCATTCCAGAAAAAATTAATCTCAAGAGCCATAGTCCATTTCCGACTGAGGCATAACCCTTCCGCATGAACGACGAGCAACTCTATTTTTTTCAGGACTGGTTTAAACATCATCTCTTGACCTTCCAGGAATCTGACCCCTTGCATCAGCAGAGTCTTGACTTGAAGGAGGAACACACCTTCCGCGTCTGCGCGGCCATTGACAGGATTGTCTCTGGTCTGCGCCTTTCGGAAAACGACCACCGGATCGCGGTCGTTACCGCCTTGTTCCACGATCTCGGCCGCTTTCCTCAGTATCAAAAGTACAGAACCTTTCGCGATCCAGATTCAGACAACCACGCCAAGCTTTCCCTCTCGGAGCTGAATCGGCACCACGTCCTCCAACCCCTGGATTTTTCCGAGCGCCAGATCATAAGTCGCGCCATTTTTTTTCACAACCGACTTCGTATCCCTGAAAATCAGGACCAGCAGACCATTCTTCATTGCCGGCTCATCCGCGATGCCGATAAAGTTGACATCCTGCGGGTTATGAACGAACACTTCCAAATAGAAGAATCCCGGCGAAATCCGGTGATCACCCTTGGACTGGGGAAGGAGAGGCTGGTGCGGGAAGAGGTTTACCGCCTGCTGTTCGAGGGACGGACCATGAGCTACACCAAGTTGAAAACCATCAATGAACTTAAAGTATTGCAGATGAGTTGGGTGTTCGATATAAACTTCCGACCAACTTTTGAGATCCTGAAGGAGGGAAACGATATTGGTAAACTCGCCGCCACCCTCCCCGATACAGTGCTTCTTCGAGAGGCACTTGACTTTATCAATGACTATATCGAAAGGCGTTTGCAGAGCGAGTAGTAAAAACCGGTTCTGCTCCATCAGCAGCTATCTCGGTCATTTCCAAAATCGGTGAGTATTTATTCAGCAGGAATGAGAAGTTGTTTTGTAATAATTTTTTCGCGCAAAGGTGCAGAGAAAAACTCTTTTGTCCTTCTCAACGCCTCTGCGCGAGATCAATTGTGACTCTGTAAACAAGGTGAATAGTTACATCGGCGACAAAAAACCTTCCAGCAGTCTTCAGCCTGAGAGTCCTGACTTGATCTTAAGATGTCGTCTGAAGATATCAGCCAGCAGCGGGGCCACCGAATAGACATCGAGCAGTTCATCACTCTGAACCCCGGGCACAGTATCAGAACCAATCACTCTGGAGATCGGGCTTTTCTGAAAACGTTCCCGGGCATCCCCTGCCATGACCAGATGGGTAGCCATGACCGCCACCTGCACGGCGCCTGCCTCCAGGCAACGTTTAGCCGTCTGGATGATGGAGCCGCCGGTACGGATCATGTCATCACAGACAATGGCCGTCTTTCCCTTGACCACACTGGAAATCTGGCCGACGATGGTCTTATCGGTGTCGTAACGATCCTTGTCGGCCGCAGTATGCGGACAATTGAGCAGACTGGCCAACCGGGCGATGCGCTTGGAGAATCCATAGTCAGGAGAAACGAGGACATAATCGGTCAGACCGCTGGACCTGATCTTCTTGATCACCAGTTCATCGGTCCACACATGTTCGGTCCGGATCTCACCGGCATGGGCATGGAGTACCGCCTCGGAATGCAGATCGACAAAGGCGACAAAATTTGGACGAGCCCGGAAGATCTGCCGGGTTCTGGTTACCCCTTTGGGAATTTCATAGGAATTAGGCTTTGTCCGCTCCATGGTGGAGTAGCCCAGATAGGGAATGGCCACATTGATGGTGGCCGCATTCCAGTACCTGCCCCCTTGGATCAGATCGAGTAATTCCTGATGCGAGCTGTCCGTATGGGTGGCACCAATGATAATCAGATTTTTCCCTCCCAGATCGGCGGGAAAGGCATGATAAGTCTCCCCATCGGCAAAACACTTGCGGATCATCTCCGAGAAGGGAACCCCCAAATCATCCGCCACCTTCCGACCAAGCTCCGTTGAGGCCTCATTGGCTACCACCATACATTCCTGCATCCGTATTTCACCTCAAGGCAGCAACGATGGCATCACCCATGGCTGCGGTATTAACGACCTTCGTCTTATCAATGGCAATATCCGCGGTATGAATACCGGCATCGAGAACGCTCTCAACGGCGCGGTCAATGGCATCAGCGGCCTCGTCCATACCAAAACTGTAGCGCAGCATCATGGCTGCAGACAGAATCTGAGCAATGGGATTGGCAATGCCTTTACCGGCGATATCCGGGGCCGAACCACCGGCCGGCTCATACATCCCGAATTTTTCGGCATTGAGACTGGCTGAGGCCAGCAGCCCCATAGAACCGGTGAGCATGGCAGCCTCATCGGAAATGATATCACCAAACATGTTACCGCAGAGCATGACGTCAAACTGATGGGGGTCACGCACCAGCTGCATGGTGGCGTTATCCACATAGATATGGTTCAGGGCCACATCAGGGTACTCCTTGGCGATCCCGATCACCACCTCTCGCCACAGCACCATGGTGGTGAGGACGTTGGCCTTGTCAACAGAGGTCACTTTCTTGCTACGCAGCCGGGCAGCCTCAAAGGCCATGCGGGCAATGCGCTCGATCTCGGCCCGGGTATAGGCCATGGTGTCAAAGGCCCGCTCCTCTGGACCGGAGCCCTCACGTCCCTTGGGCACGCCAAAATAGATATCAGAAGTCAGCTCACGCACACAGAGGATATCAAAACCGTCGCCCACGATATCCGCCCGCAGAGGGCAGGCAGCGGTCAGTGATTTGAAGATCCTGGCTGGACGCAGGTTACAGAAGAGGTCAAAATGCTTGCGCAAAGGAAGTAGCGCCGCCCGTTCCGGCTGCTGGGCAGGAGGAAGAGACTCCCACTTGGGACCGCCGACCGAGCCAAAGAGGATGGCATCACTGTTTTCGCACAGGGCAAGGGTCGAGGGAGGCAGGGCCTCTCCATGATTATCAATGGCAATCCCACCCACATCTGCGTACTGATAACTCAGATCAAAAGAAAACTTCTTCTGCACTGCGTTCAGGACCTTAATTGCCTCTGCCATCACTTCCGGACCGATGCCATCACCAGCTAATACTGCAATTTTTTTCATTTCATTCCCCTTATATTTTTCATGCGGAGATTGTACCGCATCTTCAAAAGTTCCCATCAAATTTCACATTGAGCAAAGAGAAACACTTTAAACCAACCTTACGGGGATTATCAACTGAAATCCTTTCTCTTCCTGTGCCATCATCTTGCAGTAATCATCCTTTTCCAAAATCTATTGACTTTTACGCCTTAACAATGAACTAAATGATAGGCATTATTCCTTAAAAAAATCTCCACTGGCAAGGTCTTACAAAGACCTCATGAAAATAAAAAAAACACTGACCCGTCCCGGGGATTTCTGCGCCCGATATGGAGGCGAAGAGTTCGTGGTCATCCTGCCTGACACTCCCCATATGGGGGCCTTACATGTTGCCGAAAAAATACGCCTGAATATCATCAAACTGCAGATTCTCCATGAAAAGTCATCTCCTTTACCAATCATCAGCCTCAGTCTGGGAGTGGCAACATCTATAGACCAGCACTTGATTTCCCACGAAGAACTCCTCAGAAATACCGATTCAGCCCTCTATGTGGCCAAGGCCAATGGTCGCAACCGAGTGGAATTTTACACCGATCATCACCACGACATAGAGCTATAACCGGGGCAAGAGAAGTTCATCAACCGCCGACAACCCGGTCAGGAATTCGACAATAGTGTGGACCAATGGCTCGGTTGAAGTGGGGGATAAAACATCTCCTGCCTGATCGTAGACCACCAACGTCTTCTCTTCCGCGCCAATATCCTCAATAACCGAACGAACCACTCAGGTGCGAGTCAACAGAATGAACCAGCTTCACCACTCCCATCATCGGCAATAAAGCGCGAACCGGACAGGAACTGGTCCAGTAAAAAAAGCCACATAGTGACACAATATTGACCAGTTAACGACAAGTATCAATCTGTAATTTTAGAGAGCATGAGATGGTGATTTTCAATAATTGGTTTGACAGAACAAAAGAAAATGAAGATATATATAAATATACCTTCATTGAAAATGAGTATCCATCCAACAACATTTTTTTTCTTTTACACGAACCATCTCCACCAAGAGGTAACAAGATGACAAAAAAAGATTTCATGACACCCTTCATGATCGCTGCTTTGGCAATACCCCTGACTCTGTGCATACCATCCAACAGTCATGCCGGAGATATCGGAGTCAACATTCACCTTGGGGTTCCCCTTCCACCAGTCATTGTCCCGCGACCTGTTTATCGGCGACCAGTACCAATCTTCTACTTCAACGAAAGTCCAGAGTTTATCTACTCGCCGTTCCTGAGCTTTTCTGTGGCAATAGGCTCACCCTACGATCTCTTCTACGACAACAACGCTTACTACATCTTCCATCAGGGTTACTGGCACAGGTCCTCCCGCCTCGATGGCCCATGGCGCATTGTGGACTACCGTTCTCTACCGCGGGCATTTCATCGACACAAAATTGAACAGATCAGAAGATATCGTGACAAAGAATATGATGTCTATCGCCACCATCGGCAAGATTCTCCAGACAAACGATATTCTCCCCGCTACAACAGAGACCACAGAGAGAGAGATCACAGGAATTATCGGGAAGAAAGAAGACCTCGCGAATACGAGAGACGCCACCACTGATCACCAGAAGCTGAGGCGATCGACACAAATCTTCTTCCATCACCTGGAAAAAGTCAGCAAGGCACGCCTGGCGTGAGAGTTGGGAAGCTCCCCTTCAAGGGTCGAGGTATGATGGAGCAAAATGGTTTGAGAGAGTTTCTGCATGGCCTGTAACTCCTCCTGCCATTTCGGCCCTTTCATGCAGATAACCGTTGTCCCCTCGCCGCACAGCCGACTGACCATTCTTAAGAATTCACCGATATCGGTGACCGCCCGACTGGTGATATGGGTAAAGACAGAACTGGACGGCAGCAGGATCTCGTCCTCTACCCGGCCAGCCAATGCTTCCACCCCGCTGATCTTCAAGGTCCTGATGATATGACGCAGAAAGGAAACCCGTTTCAGGCGTGGTTCCAGCAGGGTCACGGTTATCTCAGGCCGGGCCGCCTTGCAGACAAGTCCGGGAAAACCGGCCCCACTTCCCACATCGAGCAGATGGAGACCGGAGCCGTCCAGGAGGGGAAGCAGGGTCAGAGAATCGAGGAAATGGTTCTCCAGGATCTCCGCCTCCGCAGTTCCTTTGGCTATCAGATTGATCTTCCTGCTCCAGCGCATAAGTTCGGTGAAATAAAAAAAGAGCCGTTCCACCGCCTCAGCATCCAGCACAACACCCAAAGCAGTGCAGCCCTGCTGGAGCTGTTCCCGGAAATCAAAAGCTTTCACTGTCACCTTCTCACTACCCTTTTCCCTGCAAGCGCTCAGTGACAGAGGCGGCATGGGCGGTCAGACCTTCAAGGGTGGCCAGCAGCCGGATATGATCCGCATCTTCTGCCAAGGCCTGCTCCGAATAACTAATAATGGAGCTCTTCTTCAAAAAGGTCTCCACGCCCAGGGCTGAAGAGAAACGGGCCGTCCCCATGGTGGGCAGGACATGGTTGGGACCGGCTAGGTAATCTCCCGCGGCCTCCGGGGTATGATGACCCAAAAAGATGGCCCCGGCGTGCCGGATACGCGGCAGCATAGCCCAAGGATCGCTGATCATCAGTTCCAAGTGTTCAACGGCTATATCATTGGCCAGATCAATGGCCACATCCAGGCTGTCGGCAATGAGGATCACCCCGCGATCATCCAGGGATTTGCGGGCAATCTCCTGCCGCGACAAGTTTGCCAGCTGTCGTTCCAGTTCAACCAGGATCTCCCCGGCCAACCCCTCTTCGGTGGTCACCACCATGGCCAGGGCCATGGGGTCATGTTCCGCCTGGGCCAGCATATCCGCCGCCACATGACTGGCCTTGGCGCTTCTATCTGCCACAATCAGCACCTCAGAGGGTCCGGCAATCATGTCAATACGCACCCGGCCGGACACCTGAGACTTGGCCTCGGTCACAAACTGGTTTCCCGGCCCGACAATGACATCAACCGCTGGAATGGTCGCGGTACCATAGGCCAGGGCCGCAATCCCCCAGGCCGATCCCGCCTTGAAGATCTCGGTAATCCCGATCTCCTGGGCCGCCACCAGAAGGTGGGGGCTTATTTTGCCCGCACGATTGGGCGGAGTCAGCATTATCCGACGGCCGACTCCGGCAATCCCTGCCGGGATGCCGTTCATCAGCACCGAGGAGACCAGGGGCGTGGAGCCACCCCGACCGCCAGGCACATACAGTCCTGCCGCATCCACAGGGCGGACCAGTCGGCCGACAATGGTTCCGTTCTCTCTGGTCTGCATCCAGGAATCCTCCATCTCCCGTTCATGAAAGGACTGAATCCGTTCGATGGCCAGGGCCAGGGTCTCAAGAAAGGGTTCATCCACCAGATCATAGGCCTCAAGCATCTCGGCCAGGGAGACCTGCATATCCTTAAGCTCAAGATCCGGCGCGTCAAATTTTCTGGTATATTCGAGGACAGCCGCATCCCCATGCTGCCGCACCGCGGCCAGGATCTCGGCGACAATGGCCCGGCAGGAATCATCCGCGGGCTGAAAACGATGAAGAAGGGAGGCAATAACCCGTTCTCCTTCCTCGGTATTTATTTTCACAGGTTTGATAGGCATGATATCCACTTCCCTTCAAATTATATTCAAAATCAGATCGTTTCCCTCAAGAGAGCAACAACTGCATGACCATTACTATTCAGCAACCTTCGCAGATGGCTAGTCTGCTGTCTTTGAGACTGTCAGTTAAAGCCCTGAAGACTGTCCAACTGTTGCATCCTTCTTCCTTCCCCAGTGAATCCCAATGGTTCCCAGCATAAAGCGTTGATAGCCAACAGCCTCGAACCCGGCCTTGGCAAAGAGAGATGCCAGGGCATCAGCACTGTAAAAGTCCATGGTCGAACCGGTCAGATAGGCGTAAGCGGCCTCATCTTTAGCAATCAATCGACCCAGAAAGGGGATACCGAAACGAAAATAGAAACGGACAAAGGGATAGAAAAGGTTTTTCCGCGGGGGAGTGGTATCCAAACAGACCACCCGGCCGCCCGGCTTCAACACCCGATGCACCTCTTTGAGTACCGCCAGGGCATCATCAACATTTCTCAGGAGATAGCCAAAGGTCACCGACTCAAAACTATTATCCGCACAGGGCAGGAAATTGGCATCACAGGCCTGCCAGTCAATGTCGAGTGCAGCAAACCTCTTCCCGGCCTCCTTCAGCATATTCTGGGAAAAATCAGCGCCAAGCACCCGGCATTCAGGATAGGTTCTCCGGGTCAGAGCGGCAATATCGCCAGTGCCGGTAGCCAGATCCAGTGCCCAGCCCGACCCGGGATTCTGGGCTTTCCTGACTACAAAACGCCGCCAACGCTGGTCCTGCCCCAGGGTCATCACCCGGTTCATCAGGTCATACGACCCGGCAATGGCATCAAACATCCTTTGCACACCAGGCCCCTTACTCACACTATCGTTCTCCATTTTGGCCCTCAGACTCTATCGCATTCAGCATTTATAAAGATACACAACTCATATGTACAGCAGGCTCAGCAGGGGGCAAAACCGGGGGTGCGCGGAAAGGGGATCACCTCCCGGATATTGGCCATGCCGGTGACAAACTGCACCAAGCGCTCAAATCCCAGGCCAAAACCGGAATGGGGAACCGTACCGTAGCGCCGGAGATCAAGATACCATTCATAGCCACTCGCTTCAATCCCTGCCTCCTGCATGCGGGCCAGAAGAACATCATACCTATCCTCACGCTGGCTGCCGCCAATGATCTCGCCAATCCCCGGCACCAGGATATCCATGGCCGCCACTGTCCGTCCATCATCGCTGACCCGCATATAAAAGGGTTTGATGGCTGCAGGATAATCGGTGACAATCAGCGGCCGCTGATAAATCGTCTCCGTCAGATAGCGTTCATGCTCTGATTGCAGGTCAATCCCCCACTGCACCGGATAGGTAAAAGTCTGCCCCGACTGCAGGAGTTGCTCCACCGCCTGGGTATAAGTGATATGGGCAAAGTCGTGATCGACCACCTGCTGGAGACGGGCCAGCAGCCCCTTGGCAATAAAGCGGTCAAAAAGGGCCAGATCCTCACTGCATTCGGCCAGGACCAGCCGCAGAAGATATTTGAGAATCTCTTCCGCCACCTCTCTATTTCCCTGCAGGTCGCAAAATGCCATCTCCGGTTCCACCATCCAGAACTCGGCCAGATGCCGGCTGGTATTGGAATTTTCCGCCCTGAAGGTGGGTCCGAAGGTATAGACATTGCCCAGGGCCTGGGCATAGACCTCGGCCTGAAGCTGACCGCTCACGGTCAGACCGGCAGGGCGGCCGAAGAACTCACTACCGGCTTCCCCGGCAGAAGTGACAGAGGGAGTTGTGACTTGAAACATCTCGCCTGCACCCTCACAGTCACTGGTGGTAATGATGGGAGTATGCACCTGAACAAAACCCCGCTCCTGAAAAAAAGTATGCACTCCATAGGAAAGACGCGAACGAACCCTGGCCACTGCCCCCAGGGCATTGGTGCGGGGACGCAGATGGCTGATATTACGCAGGAACTCAAAGGAATGATGCTTTTTCTGCAAGGGATAGGACTCAGGATCTGCCCAGCCCAGAACTTTCACCTCAGTGGCCCGCAGTTCCACCGCTTGGCCCTTGGCCGGTGACTCCTGGAGAATACCGGTTACCAGTACACTGCAGCCGGCACTGAGTTTTTTGACCTCATCCCCATAATTAACAAGGGTCTGATCAGCAATCACCTGAATATTGGCGAGACAAGAACCATCATTAACCTCAATAAATGAAAACCCGCTGGCATCCCGCCTGGTTCTCACCCATCCCGCAATCTGCAACTGTTCACCTGCCTGCGGGAGAGCAAGGATATTCGCTATACGTTTTTTCATAAAATAAACTCTGGTGAAATGAGAGAGGGAAGCGCTCAGCAATCAGAAAAATCTCTTCAGTGTCTTCATACTACTGAACGCCACGAGCTGCCAGCTGAACGCTCCGGGTAATAGAGTACCATTTCCCCGTGACCGGGAAATTCATCCACAGATTTCCCGGTCAGACAAGCAAGATGGGCCCCAACCACCGGACACTTGATAGTCAGAAGAAAGAAGATATCCGCATCGCTCTCGTAAACGGCCTCAGACAAGGTCTCAAAATTCCCCTGCCCCTTGGAAAGAATAAGATCAGCCTGCCGAAAGGCATGCAGAAACTCAGGCGAACAACTGGCAAGGGGGCTTCCAGGACAAGCCGTCCCATTAGTGATAATGCGGGCATAGCGATCAAGACCGCAGGCTTGGGCATCAGCTAACAGGGCGTCGTTAATAATAGGCCCTTCCTTCACCGCCACAGTCACATCCAGCCCCAGGTCGACAAGACAACGAATAACCAGGAGGTCATAGACGATCTCACCGCAGTTATCGGCCAGGAAGAGAACCCTTGATTTCCCAGGCAATCGGCAGGCCAGCTCAAACAACTGTCGGCTGGCATCAATAGCCAGAGGAATCGTTCTGGCTTGAGCCAGAGCACTCCCCACATCAAAACTGCGCATGGCCCCGTAATCAATAATATTACCGGCAATGGCCAGACGGAGGGCCGCAATCAAGGGCACTTCGCTCTCTTCAACTTCCCGGATGAGTTCAGGAAGGATGGCAAGGGCCTGATCATTGGACGTTTTTTTTATGGCCAGATAGGGATCAGCACAGCCGGTAAGCCTGGCAATGGTCGCATACACAGCCACAGAATTCTCAGGCGGGGTCAACGACATCTCCATCTGCGGCAGCAGGGCCGCGATAGCACGGGCCACTTCCAGATGCACCGTCTCGTCAGTCGAACTGATCCGCGCCACCCGCAGGGCCTGGTCCATGAAACAAGCGAGACAATCAACAGAGGTTTTCATAGCAGGTAGCCTTCCCGTACATTGGCCATGGAGGCAAAAATCGAAGCCTTGACATCAGGGTCTTGGTCATAAAGGGCCTGCAACACCTTGCGCACCTGATCACGCCGTGTGTTCCCTGCCAGTGGGCAAAGATTATCAATCGGTGCAAGACCAAGGGTTATGGCAATCTTCTGCACCTCATGTTTTTCAATATAGGCCAGAGGGCGAATAAGGGACAGCCTGCCATCAAAAAGGTCCTGCTTCGGCACCATGGTTGAAAGATTGCCACTATAGAGCATGTTCAGGAAAAGCGTTTCAATGAGATCATCCTTATGATGACCAAAAGCGATCTTGTTACACCCATACTCTCTTGCCAGATTAAACAGCTGATGACGACGCTGCCGGGCGCAGAAAAAGCAGTTCCGCTCAGCCTCATCCATCACCCTGGCCTGTTCAACCAGCAAAGAAATCCCGAACCGGTTAAGTTGTTCGCGGATTTCTGCAACCGGATTGGCACCTGACTTCCCCTGTCCCCGAAACCCCATATCAATATGGACAACCCGCAGGGTGTAGCTGATGGGCGCCTTCTGCAACCACATCTGCAGCAGCCAGGCCAACACCAGACTATCCACCCCACCGGACACGGCCACCAGTACAGAATCACCATGGCTGAGCATGGAATAAGTCTGCATGGCTTGGCCAATACGCCTGTTGACCTGTCTGGAAAGAACCGTCTCTGATCTCATTGGGAGCTGTTACAAAAAAACCATCGCCGTTTTGATACTACTACATTTCCAACCATTTCGTTACAGCTCCTTACGCAGGCCGTGCATGGCCCACTGTCATGGGTGCCAAAGACGGCGCAGGAGTGACCGCCACAAAGGAAGTGCCCTGGAGGTTTGGAGGAAGAGCGACTGCCGGTCACGATACTTCACTGTTACGATTTTTTTGAAACAACAGCTTACAATAAAAAATGCCTGCTGGTTTGCTTCAAGCAAACCAGCAGGCAACCATAGCACGGGAACACCACAACCAGCTTTCTTATTGCTGCAAATAAGGACAGTCAGCCAGACGTTCCTTCACCCCTTGACTAACTAGTTCTTCCACCGTAATCCATTTAAAACCCCGGTTTCTAGCCTTGCCAAGGGAGAGCAGATTACTTGACAAGGCCTCCTGGGTCTCATCAAAAGAGGCGGCCCAGAGAACCATGCCACTGTCCACATGGGTGAGAACCATTTGAAAAGCGGCAGAGGCAGGAGAGTTCACCGACAGATCACTTCCATCCCGCTCATGAAAACGGGTTACCGTGATATCAAGAACCGCGTTGGAATCCAATTTGGCACCAAGGGCCTTCATCTGCGCCAGACGACCTCCAGCAGCATCAGTGGGCAAGGCGTCCAGTTGCCTCTCAGTCACAATGTGAACTTTATCATTTTTCCCCAGTTCAGAGGCTATCACCCCATCAATAAATCCCGCCCCCATATCAAGGGCAGAACTCCCTTTGCCCATTGCTCCCAAGGCCTCTTTCGTTATCACTGTCGGCATCACTACAATACCTGTAAGGGGCTGCAGAGTTACCGCCTTCTCTTCTGTTTGATCACCCATTTTCCCAGAGCAAGCTGAAAAAAAGAGAGAACAAAAAAGCGCCACAATTAAAATACTGGTTATATTTTTCACAAATGACCTCATTTAAAATTTACAGGGACATACCAAATCCCAAAGAACCCCAATGAAATATCTTACAATAGACCTTTTGAAGACAAGGTTCCAGTCACTAAACGATTTACGCCGGTGGCCTGATCCATTGCCCGAGCCAAGCCCTTGAAAATCGCCTCTAAAATATGGTGACTATTTTCACCATGCAGGAGATCAATATGCAAGGTCACCCCGGCATGTTGCGAAAATGCTCGCATAAATTCAAGGACCAGGGCAGTGTCAAAATTCCCGACCTTCTGCTCAGGGACTGCGGCGACATAGTGGAGAAAGGGTCGATTAGAGATATCAACCACAACACGCACCAAGGCCTCATCCATGGGCAGATAGCTCAGACCATACCGATTTATGCCGCTTTTATCTCCCAAGGCCTTGGCAAAGGCTTGTCCCAAAGAGATCCCAATATCTTCCACTGTATGATGATCATCAATCTCGATATCACCTGTCGCTGTGATTTCAAGATCGAAAAAACCATGAACGGCAAAAAGGGTTAACATGTGATTGAGAAACGGGACCGAAGTATCAATTCTGGTAATACCCGTGCCGTCAAGCAGCAATGTGAGCTGAATATCAGTTTCACGGGTAACACGCTTCACTTCACCACTGCGCTGTTCAAGTGCATCCATACATTTTCCTTAAAAAATAACTACAACTTCAGAATAAAAAAACAAGAACAGCACATCTTCCAGGAACCTTCAGCTCCTTAGTAGCTACTGCTTGCAAACTCATGTCTGAACAATTAATTTATTTATATCATATATCCTTTACAGAGGGCCATCTCTTTTTTATCTCTCCCATTTTTTTTAACAATGCCAAAACAAAATATAACTATTTTTTATTGACAAAGGAACCACAGGTTTGTTAAAGTAGCTTCGTTTTACTTTACAGATAATGAGCGGGAGTAACTCAGTGGTAGAGTGCAACCTTGCCAAGGTTGACGTCGCGAGTTCGAATCTCGTCTCCCGCTCCATTAAGAGATTCGAAAAGGTTCGACACAGTTCGAACCTTTTTTTATTCATTGCATTAATCAGCATCTTGAGGAACACCATGAAAACCTATCTGGCTCCGGTCAATGAGATCGAAAAGAAATGGTATGTCGTCAATGCCGAAGGCAAGGTTCTTGGCCGCTTGGCATCAGAAATTGCATCCCGGTTGCGTGGAAAACACAAACCAACCTTTTCCACCTTTATCGACAACGGTGACTTCATTGTCGTCACCAATGCCGACAAGATTCAACTGACCGGTAAGAAATGGGACGACAAGAAGTATTACCGTCACACAGGTTACATCGGCGGAATCAAAGAAAGAAGTGCCAAGAAGTTGATGGAAGTTCACCCAACAGATCTCATTATAAAGGCTGTGAAGGGAATGCTTCCAAGAAACAAACTAGGGGCTCAACAGTTGAAGAAACTTAAAGTTTATGTTGGCAATGAGCATCCACATGCAGCTCAGCTGCCTGCTGAATTAAATATTTAATATTTCGCGGAGAAAGTAAGCATGGTACAAAATCGTTTTTATGCCACAGGGAAAAGAAAAACAGCAGTGGCCAGAGTATGGATCACCCCAGGCAGTGGCAAGGTTATTGTGAACACCATGAACGCGGATGATTATTTTGGTGGCACATTCCAGACCTACAAGATAGCAAAACCCTTCCAGGTAACTGATAACGCTGAAGGATATGACGTTATAGCCACCCTGAAAGGTGGCGGCAAGTCTGCACAGGTTGAGGCCTTGACCCATGGAATTTCCAGGGCACTCCTTCATGTTAATCCAGACAACAGATTACCTCTTAAGAAATCAGGCCTCTTGACCCGCGACCCTCGTATGAAAGAGCGGAAAAAATATGGTCAGAAAGGTGCACGCGCCAAGTTCCAGTTTTCTAAACGTTAATTCCTTTCTTTCAGACTCGTTCCTTCTTTCTTGCTTAAAACTTGCAGGAAGTGCAACGAAAAAGAAAATAGGTTTATCAAAGGGAATAACAGAAATTCTGTTATTCCCTTTTTTTATTCTATCAGGTGTCCATCATGCTAAATGTCGCAATCATCGGTGCCTCGGGTTACACAGGAGTTGAACTGGCCAGGATTCTCTGCAACCACCCAGATGTAACTCTTACCGCAGCCACTTCACGACAATATGCAGGCCAAGCTCTGGCCCAGGTTTTTCCCAACCTGCGTAAAAAAACTCATCTTATCTGCGAGAACCTCAGCACTGAAGAACTATGCGCCAGGGCAGATTTCTTTTTCACCGCGGTACCACACAAAACAGCCATGGACATTGTCCCGCATCTTCTGGCAGCCGGGAAAAAAGTGGTGGATCTTTCAGCAGATTTCAGACTGCGCGATGTAACAGTTTACGAGGAATGGTACCAAAAACACAGTGCAGCCGATCTGCTCACAGAAGCGGTATACGGCCTGCCCGAGCTCTATCGGGAGCAAATTCGCACAAGTAGACTCATCGCCAATCCTGGCTGCTATCCAACCTCAATCATTTTAGCGCTGGCCCCTCTCTTGAAGGCAGGCGTCATTGATCCACGCTCAATTATCGCCGATTCAAAATCAGGAACATCAGGGGCAGGCCGCGCAGCCCAGGTGGGTTCACTCTTCTGCGAAGTGGCAGATGGCTTCCGTGCCTATAAGGTTGGTGGCACCCATCGCCATACTCCTGAAATAGAACAGGAGATCAATACCTTTCTGCAAGAACCGGTGCGAATTTCTTTTACTCCACACCTGCTGCCAATCTCACGGGGAATCTTAAGCACCATTTACGCCCATCTGAAACCAGAAGTTCAACAAACCGATATCACCCAACTGTATGAGAAGATGTACTCACAAGAGCCCTTTGTCCGAGTCCTGCCAGAAAACACCTTTCCAGCCACCCAGTATGTGCGTGGATCCAATTTCTGTGACATTGGCTTCAAAATCGACACTCGAACCGGTCGAATCATCATTTTGTCCACCATTGACAATATTGTCAAAGGCGCTGCCGGGCAGGCCATACAGAACATGAATCTGATGTGCGGCTTTGCCGAAACCGCCGGACTTGAGTCCGCGCCTTTTTTCCCATAAAAATCCAGATGACGGCCGGGAATGTCTTTTATTCCCTTCTGTTCAATTGGCATCATACCCTGCCATGCGCAACATAAGACTCACCATCGCCTATGATGGAACCGATTATAGTGGTTGGCAGAAACAAAAAAATGCCATCACCATCCAAGGGGAAATTGAACGGTGCCTCCAGATCATAATCAATAATCCAGTCTCTCTGTACGGTGCCGGCAGGACAGATGCGGGTGTTCATGCCAAGGAAATGGTCGCCAATTTCCACACCGAAGCCGCCATTTCCTGCCCGACCTTCATCAGAGGACTTAATGGCCTGCTGCCACGATCCATCCGCATCCTGGATAGTTGCGAAGAAGACCATGATTTTCATTCCCGCTTCTCTGCCAAGGCCAAGACATATACCTACTCACTGTTTACCGGGCCAATCCAACTCCCCACACAACGCCTCTATTCTGTGCATACACCGGACATCTCTCACCAGGAGAGAATCGAACTCTGCCTTGAAAAGATGAGAGGAACCCACGATTTTGCAAGCTTTGAGGCATCAGGTTCCCGCGACCTCAAGGCACCAAGTCGCCGCGGATCAGTTCGTACGCTGTCACAAGCAACTTTCACCAAAGTCTCTCCGGAAACGTATCATTTTCAATTCACCGCCGATGGTTTCTTACGGCACATGGTCCGTAATCTGGTTGGCACATTACTGGAGGCAGGAAAAGGCAGGCGCACTGTTCTGGAATTCGAAGAGACACTTCAGGCCAGAAACAGAAGCACGGCAGGCCCCACGGCTCCTGCCCATGGACTCGTTCTGGAAAAAATTTTCTACTGACCAACGAGTTCACTTTCCATTTTTTCCTGTTGCCAAAAGGAAATGAAACAGGTACAGGAATAAAAATGAATTTTAAAAATATCCTTAACTGCTTTTACAGACTTACCCTTCACTACTCTTTTTTCAACAGGATCCTAAAATGAGCTCTCCAATCATCACCCTGGCAGACAGAGTTATCAATATCAAGCCATCTCCAACCCTTGCTGTAAATGCAAAGGCCAAGGCACTGAAGGCTGCAGGCGCTGACATCCTTAATTTCAGCGTCGGTGAACCCGACTTTGACACCCCGCCCCATGTCTGTGAAGCAGGGAAAAAAGCCATCGATGAGGGATTCACAAGATATACCGCCGTTCCCGGCATGCCAGAATTACGTGAAGCCATCTGCCAACGCATAAAGATAGACAAAGGACTCTCCTATGCGATGGAGGAGATCCAAGTCGCCTGCGGTGGGAAGCATGGCCTCTACAACATGTTTCAGGCAGTAATAAATCCCGGAGATGAGGTTCTTATTCCCACTCCCTACTGGGTCTCCTATCCACCCATGGTACAACTGGCTGGCGGCACCCCGGTTCTGGTACCTCTTCTGGAACAGGATGATTTTGACCTCAACCCGGAAATTCTCCATAAATATGCCACCAGCAAAACACGGGCCATCATTATCAACTCGCCCTCCAACCCCACGGGCTCAGTTTTTTCAATTGAGGCCCTACAGGCCATTGCCAAAATGGCCTTGGAAAACGGCTGGCTGATCATAACTGATGACATCTATGACACCATCACCTATATGGACACCGAGCTTCCTCATATTCTGGAGGTGGACGACAGATTAAAGGAGCAAACCCTGATTCTGAACGGAGTCTCAAAATCCTTTGCCATGACAGGATGGCGGATCGGCTGGACTGCCGGCCCGAAACATATCATAGCGGCCATGAACAAAATCCAGGGTCAATCAACATCCAACCCCTCATCCATTTCCCAGAAAGCCGCACTTGCCGCGATCACCGGCCCCCAGGATTTTCCGAAAACCATGCTCAAGGCATTTCTTCCCAGACGGGACTTTTTTGTTGAAGACCTGCGCTCAATCGAAGGGGTAAGTTGCGTCAATCCCAAAGGGGCCTTCTATGTCTTCCCCAATTTCTCCACATATTTTGGAAAAAAATTCAACGGCAAGGTCATTAACAATTCAGTGGATCTGGCCGACTACTTCCTCGACGAGGCAAAAGTAGCCTCTGTACCTGGTGCCGCCTTCGGGGCCGACGACTTTGTCCGCTTCTCCTTTGCCACCTCCATGGATATCATTAAAGATGGAATGGGAAGAATCAAAAATGCACTAGCCAGCCTGGAAGGATAATACGTAAACACAAACAAAAACCGGTTGCAGAATTACTCATCTGCAACCGGTTTTTTCCCTTCACAAATAAATCTGTCCATCTACCCCTTCTGCCTGCAATCTCTCCAGCCGGGCGATTATTTCTTTAAGCTCAACAACTGTTTGCTCAACAAGGATTGTTTTGCCAGCAAAGACTGGAGTTTCCATGGCGAAGAGAGACAGGCCCTGCTGGCACTACAGGTGGACATCACATCACAAAAGGCGAGAAACTCGGCCAGGGCATCACTCATAACCTGACCTTTTCGGGAAATTATCTGCAGCTGTCGATGCATGTCAACCCCTTCCACCTTCAGACTTTTCAACCAACCATGTTCAACTTCTCGACACACCGTCAACGAAGAAAGACAGGCAATGCCTACTCCTGATTCAACAGCCCGCTTAATTGCCTCAGGATGGCCCATCTCCATAATCACAGAAATCTGATCAAGATAGGCCTTCATCTTTTCACGAAATATAGCAACCGTCCCTGATCCCTCTTCGCGCATAATCCAACGGGTATTTTTGAAATCTGTCTTCACATCAAAGATTTCATTACCAGCAAGGGGATCGCCAGGACCAACCAGGATCACCAGCTCATCTTTAAACCACGGACGAATAATAGTATCGAGGGATTTTACCGGGCCTTCAACAAAACCGATATTCGCCTTCCCCTCCTGAATAAGGGTTTCAGCATAACAGGTATGATGAACAAGCATGTTAATACCCACATGAGCATGCATCCGTTTGAAGGCACCAATCAAATAAGGGAGGAGATAGTCACCAATGGTGGTACTGGCCACGATATTAATATGCCCGGTAAGCTCGTCATTCTTCTCGGACATGATACTCTCCACATTACCAACCTGACAGACAATCTCCTTGGCAAGGGGTAAAAGATAGCGTCCCCGCTCATTTAACAACAGACTGCGGCCATGACGATCAAATAGGGCCCCGGCAAGTTGATTTTCAAGTTCAGCCAGTGCCATACTCACAGCCGATTGGGTCACAAACAATTTTTTGCTCGCTTTGGTAACCTGGGCAGTCTCTGCTACTGCAATAAATATTTCCAATTGTCTCAAGGTGATAGACATCTATTTTTCCCTTATTCAATATTTCTGATAAAAATTATCTTTTTTTTAGATTAGCGATTTGCCACTGTATCACGTATATATTTTTTCTCAATAGTTTTCAGGGAGAGTTTTTTATAAAATAATAATATTCCTATAAAATTGAATAAATAATCACTTGTAGAAGCATGAATGGTCATTCATTATTCAGTTGACAAGCCCATAGTCCTTCATTATAAAGACACTTACAAATGAAGAGCTATCAGTTCAAATAACTTCTGGGGGGAGTTTTTATGGAGCTTCAATTTACAGACTTTCTTTACCGTGACAACGTTCTCTGGATCGCGGCTTTCACCTTGGGCGGTCTTGCCTTTGCCTTAGGTCCCATCGCCATTGTTTACCTCCTCATGCCTCGCGGCACCCGTCAATTCGAAAACAGAAACAAGCAATTCATTGAATGCGGCATGCCGCCTATCGGTGACAGCTGGGTGCGCTACGGCGTTGTTTTTTTTCTCTACGCCCTCATCTTTCTTGCCTTTGATGTGGATGTTCTTTTTCTTTTTCCGGTCGCCCTCGCTTACAACAACGAGATGTTTGCCTATAGGGATTTTGTAGAAGTTGTAATCTTTGTCGGAATTTTATCACTCGCAATCGTATACGCATGGATCAAGGGAGTATTCAAGTGGGAACGCAAAACGTACCTTCACCAGTAGAAGCAGTACCTTCATCATTCGTTCAGTTTGCCATCGCCGATAAACTGATCAATCTTGGCCGGGCAAATTCCTTATGGCCACTTACGTTCGGCCTGGCATGCTGCGCCATCGAAATGATGGCAACAGGCTGTGCCAGGTTTGACATGTCACGCTTTGGAGCTGAAGTTTTTCGTCCCTCTCCACGACAAAGTGATGTGATGATTGTGGCCGGCACCATCTCAAAAAAAATGCAACCGGGCATCAAAACGCTCTACGACCAGATGCCTGAACCCAAGTGGGTTATGGCCCTTGGCAACTGCGCGATATCAGGTGGCCCTTTTGCCTTTGAAGGACAGTATGGCATTGTTCTGGGTGCCGACCAGTTTTTACCGGTTGATGTCTATGTTCCTGGATGCCCTCCACGCCCAGAGGCACTCCTGCAGGGTATCATTGAACTCGAACATAAAATTTCCGGTTGGAAGAGATGGAAAGACCCTGAGGCTGTATAAATTAATTACGTTTTCAAGGCTACATTAAATATAATAAAGTCAGTCACTAAAACGCTTCACACTCCTTCGGAGCCACAGGATCATGATATTAGAAACGACACAACAAGCACTGCAAGCACTCTTTGCCGGATCTGTTCCAGCAGATGAAGCTGAGGCTGGTACCCCCAGGGGTAATGGTGTTCTCACTCGTGATTACAAAACCCATGGATACCATCTTGATGCTCAGGTTGCTGCAGATCAACTTCTTGCAGCAGTTACTATTCTTGATGAAGGCGGTTTTTTCATTGAAAGTATCACCGGGGTAGACTGGATCAAAGATAACCAACTGGAAGTTATTTATGACTTTTCCCGTTACGATTTTGACACCTGCCGAGTGATTATCCGCACCAGGATGCCTCGCGAAAAACCTGAAGTCCCCACCATCTCCACAATATACGCCGGAGCAAACTGGCATGAACGTGAGACCCACGATTTTTTTGGTATAAAATTTGCGGGTCACCCCCACCTTGTTCCCCTGCTCCTTCCTGAAGATGCAGATTTCCATCCACTCTTAAAGGATTTCAAGGCATGAGCGCTCCAATTCAACTCCGACCGGACGAGACATTCCTCCTGAATGTAGGGCCACAGCATCCAGCAACCCACGGTGTTCTCAGGGTCAAAATGCAAATGGATGGTGAATATATTGTCAAGGCAGAAACCGTCCTTGGCTATGTTCACCGCATGCACGAAAAAATGGGTGAGAACAGGACTTATGCCCAGTATCTTCCCAACTTAAGCCGTCTGGATTACCTTGGTGCTTTAGGATATACCCATGGCCACGTCCTGGCCATAGAACGCGCTGCTGGCATTGAAGTTCCGGAACGTGCTGAGTATATACGGGCCATCACTGTTGAACTGAATCGAGTGGCATCCCACCTCTTCTGGTTTGGCGCCTTTGTCATGGACCTTGGCGGCTTCAGTCCTCTCATGTACGCCATTCAGGATCGTGAACATATTCTTGATATGCTGGAGGCCGTAACCGGTGCTCGCTTAACGTATTGCTATTACCGATTTGGTGGCCTCTACAATGATGTAGACGATGATTTTATTGAGGCAGCTAAACGTTTTATCCCCCGGATGCGAAAATCTCTCAAAAAATATGACGCCTTGGTGTCTGGGAACATTATCTTCCAAAAACGACTGGAAGGAATCGCCCCTGTTTCGGCTGAGATGTGCCGCAAATACGGAGCCACAGGCCCGGTTGCCAGAGGCTCTGGAATCAACTTTGATGTCCGTAAGAATGAGCCCTATTCTGTCTATCCAGAGTTTGATTTTGATGTCCCGGTATATCATGAATGTGATTCATTGGCCCGTTACAAGGTGCGAATGGATGAGATGGAACAATCACTGAGAATCATTGAACAGGGTTTGGAAAAATTACCCGACGGCCCCATCATGGTTGAGAAGAAACCAAAAACCATCAAACTTCCAGTCGGTGATTACTATCAGGCAGTGGAAACCGCGCGCGGAAGTTTTGGAATCAGAATCGTAAGTGATGGTGATAAAAATGCCTACCGCCTGAAACTGCGCTCACCAACATATTCGAATATGCACCTCTTTGATGAAGCATGCGAAGGGATGTTAATAATGGATGCCCTTGCATTTATGGGAAGTCTGGACCTCGTAATACCAGAAATAGACAGGTAATTTCATTTCTAAATCAAAAAAGACCGTAAAAACTTACCATTTGATTGAGAAGTGGAATAAGGGAGAAGCTCGATGAGTTTAACATTATTAAATGTCATAGTTGCTGTGGTGATAGCCATCGCCTTTGCCGCTGCCAATGCTGCCTATCTGGTCTGGGCTGAGCGCAGAGGAGCAGCCCGTATTCAGCGCCGTCCAGGTCCAAATATCAATGGTCCCTTCGGACTTCTGCAGCCACCTCTTGACGGCATCAAACTGATGACCAAACAGTTGATGATCCCAGGCGGTGCTGACAAAATCCTGTTTATGGTTGCCCCTGTGCTGGCCATGGCGCCAGCCATTATGAGTTTTGTCACCATTCCCTTCAGCGAAGGAATTGCCGCCCATAACATGGAGCTTGGAGTCCTTGTCATCTTTGCCTTCGCCTCCATGGGAGCCATGGCCATTCTCTTTGCCGGCTGGGGATCACGTAACAAATATTCTGTCATGGCATCAGTCAGGGCAGTATCACAGAATGTCTCCTATGAAATTCCCATGCTGATCACGGCAATCACCGTGGTCATGACAACTGGATCAATGGATCTTAAGATGATCAGTATGGCGCAAAGTGGTGGTTTCTGGCACTGGAATATATTTCCCTCCCTACAGAGTCCATTAATGCCCATTTCTTTTATTATATTTTTTATCTGCTCACTGGCAGAAACAAATCGCGCCCCTTTTGATCTTGGAGAGGCCGAGAGTGAGCTGGTAGCCGGCTTCCATACCGAGTACGGCAGTATGGGTTTTGGACTCTTCTTCATGGGAGAATATGCAAATATTGTCATTGGAGCCAGCCTGACAACAATTCTTTTCCTTGGAGGCTGGGATTGTCCTTTCGGTATGTTTCCAGGGGTATGGTGGTTCCTTCTTAAAATTTACCTGCTGATTGCCACATTTATCTGGATTCGCTGGACCTTTCCACGAACAACCATCTATGGACTGCTTAATCTGTCCTGGAAAATACTTATTCCTATATCCCTGTTCAACCTGCTTCTCACGGCAGGATTACTGAAGGTGTTCTAATATGGGCGGTTATTTCAGCGATATATTCTATGGTAGTAAAAGTCTGCTTATTGGGATGAGTATAACCTTTAGAGAATTTTTCAAACCAACCGTAACTGTTCAGTATCCCTATCAGACCCTCAAGATGTCTGCACGATTTCGTGGACATATCGAGCTCATTGCCGATGAAGATGGGAAGCCAAAATGTGTCGCCTGTGGGATGTGCCAGCGCGCCTGTCCTTCAGGGTGCATCAGCCTGGAATCTGTCTCTGTGGATATCGAAGTTGACGGAAAGGTTAAAAAGAAAAAGGTGTTAAGCAAATACGATCTTGATTTTACGAAATGCTCACTATGTGGTCAATGTGTTGAAAATTGCAACTTTGGGGCATTAGAATTTTCAAAAGAATATAATCTTGCATCTACGCGCAAGGAAGATTTTCACTTTAATCTTCTTAAACGGTTGGAGGAGAGAAACGCATGAACCCTTCCATGGCCATAACAGAAGCGCCAGGGCTGTTCACCGCTGACGGCCTGACTGGACTGATCTTTCTTGTAATGATGGCAGTAACCCTTATTGGTGGGCTCATTGCCTGTACCGCAGAAAGACTGGTACGCTCGGTAGCAGGACTTGTTGTCTGTTTTATCGGGGTAGCCGCTCTGTATTACTTCCTGAACTCACCATTTGTGGCATTGATGCAGATACTCATCTATGTGGGAGCTGTCTGTATCACCATTGCTTTCGCTATCATGCTCGCCGCTCCTGAGGAAAATAAAAAAAATGGGCCAGCGGGTCCACTCTCAGGGCCACTTGCATTTATTACCGCCGGTATTGTCACCATTGGCTTGATCGTTATGGCGATGCGAGCAAAGTTCACCTCGCTTCCTAAGGTCAATGGCGGAACAGTGAAAGAGATAGGAATTCAATTTCTGACCAGTTACTCCATGGTCTTTGAACTCATATCCATTGTCCTGCTTATTGCAATCATTGGAGCACTGGTCATCGCCCGCGCCGGGAGGAGCAAATAATGTCATTTCTTACTCTATACAACAATCTGAATACCTTTTTGTATCTGGCAGCCATGTTGTTTGGCATGGGAGTCTATGGGATTGTGACCCATCGTACTCTCATTGGTATGCTTATCTCCTCTGAGCTGATACTGGCCGCAGCTTCCATTAATTTTATGGCCTTTAACAGATTTACCGCACCAGATCCCACAGTGGGTCAAGTTTTCACTCTTTTTATTATGGCTATAGCCGCGGCTGAAGCAGCCATCGGTCTCAGTATAATTATCGCAGTATATCGCAACTATAAATCAGTCGACACTGAAGATCTGGTCGAACTTAACGGTTAGGAAAAGGAACATCTGTCATGGATATAACAACGGTCAGTTCCGCTAAACTTCTCGTAGCACTCCTCGTGCCGCTCGTTGGTACTCTGGGTGTCATGTTTATGGGGAAAAATGAAAACATCAGAGAAGGTGTTTCATGTGTTGCCTCAATCATCCTGTTTTTACTTGTCGCCTCAATGATCCCGACAGTACTTTCAGGTAAGACCATGATTTTCCACATGTTCAGCATCCTTCCCGGAGTTACTGTCACCCTTCGGGCCGACGCCATGTCCATGATCTTCGCCCTGGTGGCATCATCGCTGTGGACTATCGCCGTCTTCTACTCCATGGGATATATGCGGGCCCACAACGAGCATGCGCAGACCAGATTCAACGCCTGTTTTGCCCTGTCAATCTTTGGGGCAATCGGGGTCGCCTTCTCTGACAACCTTTTTACCCTGTATCTCTTTTATGAGATCGTATCGATATGCACCTACCCCTTGGTTGCCCATCATCAGGATGCTGAAGGGTACAATGGCGCCCGTAAATACATTGTCTATCTGACAACTACCGCCAAGGCATTTCTGTTGCCCGCCCTGATCCTGATCTATGTCCTGACCGGGACCCTTGATTTTGCCACCAATATCTCAACAGGTATATTCCCGCCAGATGTTAACCATGGCCTGGTTATCATGCTCTACGTTTTCTGTCTCTTTGGTTTTGCCAAAAACGGGATCATGCCCTTTCATCACTGGCTGCCAGGTGCCATGGTCGCCCCCACTCCCGTTTCCGCTCTGCTCCATGCAGTGGCCGTAGTCAAGGTTGGTGTCTTTTGCACCACACGGGTCATGCTCTACGTCTTCGGGGTTGATACCATGCATGCCTTGAATCTTGGAATTCCCACTGCTTACTTTGTCGGATTTACCGTGATCATGGCCTCAGTGCTTGCCCTGTCCAAAAACAACCTCAAGGAACGGCTAGCCTATTCAACCATCAGCCAGCTTTCTTATATCATCATGGGTGTGGCCCTTCTTACCCCCGCAGGTATTGATGGCGGCCTGATCCATATCGTCAATCATGCCTTCGCTAAAATCACCCTCTTCTTTTGCGCAGGCGCCATTTACATTGCCGCGCACAAGAAAGATATCTCGGATATGGGAGGACTTGGAAAGACCATGCCATTTACCTTCGGGGCCTTTGCCATTGCCTCACTCTCAATGATTGGCGCACCACCTGTTGCCGGATTTGTCACCAAATGGAATCTGCTGGTGGGATCCATTCAGGCCCACCAGATGGGGATACTGCTCATCCTTATCGCCAGCACCATGCTCAATGTCGGGTATTTCGCACCCGTTACCATTAAGGCATTTTTCGGCAAACGCCCGGAAGGTGAAACGTTTCAAGGTATCAAAGAGGCGCCATTGTCCATGCTGATCCCCATCCTCATTGCATGTACGATCTCTGTCCTCCTTGGTATCTTCCCAAACTTTATGATGCAATTTGTTAAGGCGGTGACAGGATGATTGTCAATTTTATCGATTATCTACGAGACCGGTTACAGACGGTTAAATATTGCTGCTATGGAGGTATCGCCCTCATAGTAATCTGGAGCCTGACCGTTGACACCAGTCATGCGCACACTTGGGCTGAAAAGTTGATACCAGGCTTCTGGTCTCTCTTTGGCTTGGGCTCCTGTGCAGTCGTTATAATGGTGGCAAGAGTAGTCGGCAAAAGCGGGATCATGACCCGGGAGGATTATTATGACAACTAATTTTTTCCATCCGGCTCTCATCATGATCATTGGGGCACTTCTCCTGCCCTTGGTCAGGGGACCGTTCAGAAAACCTTTTCTTTTTCTGATTCCCTTATTGACCTTTTTGGATGTACTCTATCTGAGCCAGCATCCAGGCACTTATGGTGTATTGCAATTTCTCGACTGGGAGCTCACCTTTGGCCGTGTTGATCGCCTGTCTATGATTTTTGGCTTTATCATGTCACTGATGGCAATTATCGGCACCATCTACGGCATGCATGTAGAAGATGAATGGCAGCATATTGCTGCCTGGTTTTATGTGGCAGGTTCTTTGGGTGTCATCTACTGTGGGGATTTCTTGGTGTTGTTCCTTTTCTGGGAGATGATGGCCTTTGCCTCCACCTTCCTTATCTGGTTCAAAAAGGATCCTGAATCACTGGCGGCAGGGTATCGATATATACTCGTTCATACCTTTGGCGGAGTTATTCTACTGCTGGGATTTGTCCTCAGATATCAGGCCACCGGTGACCTCTCCTTTGTCCAATTGAATGTCCAGAGTCCTGAACTGTATACCTGGCTGATCATGATTGGCCTGATGCTCAATGCCGCAGTTCCTCCACTGCATTCTTGGTTACCAGATGCCTACAGCAAGGCCACGGTTACCGGTTCCGTCTTCATGTGCGCCTTCACTACCAAAACAGCCATCTACACCTTGGCCAGAAGCTGTGCCGGATTTGATGTACTCATTGTGCTCGGGGTCGTCATGGCCATCTACGGCATCATTTATGCGATCATGGAAAATGATGTCCGCAAACTCCTGGGCTGGGAGATTATCTCCCAGGTCGGATATATGGTAACAGGAGTGGGCATTGGTACGGCCCTTGCCATAAATGGCACCTGTGCCCATGCCTTCGCTCATATTCTCTATAAAGGGCTGCTCTTTATGGCAGTTGGTGCAGTCATTCATTCCACGGGTAAATCGAAATTTACCGAACTGGGCGGCCTCTACAAGAAGATGCCTATTACCTTTGTTTTTCTGGTCATTGGGGGAATATCAGTTTCGGCCTTCCCCTTTCTCTCAGGATTTGTCTCCAAATCAATGATCATCAGTGCCAGCTTTGAATCACACATCCTCTGGGCCGGTTTTCTCCTGACAGTTGTTTCTGCCGGAACCTTTCTGGTGGCTGGCCTCAGGCTACCCTATCTTCTCTTTTTCAGTGACAATAAATGCAGTGCTGAAACCTGGGAAAAGGCCGAGGATCCGCCATGGAACATGCAACTTGCCATGGCGGTCGCTGGATTTTTATGCATCTTCATTGGTTCCTATCTTCCCTTTCTCTATGGCATGCTCCCCAACACCGAGATTGCATATCATCCTTATGGAGCCTATCATCTGAGCGAAACCCTGCAGATTCTTGCACTTACCGCTTTGGGATTCTTTCTGCTGCGCAAATACATTACAGCCAGAGAAACAATCAGTCTGGACCTGGACTGGTTCTACCGGAAAGGTGGACAATGTTTTCTATGGACGGTTACCAATCCTTTACAGTGGTTTGATACCGCATTCAGCAAAGCATATAGAGTTGTCGGGTTAAATAGCCTGATGACTACTTCACAATTCTGGTCATGGTTTGACTGGAATGGAATTGACGGCGTAGTTGATGGAACGGCCCGTTGTGTACGCGCCATCGGTCGGCGTGTCAGTCTGGTTCTCCAGCGCGGTCAGATTCAGCAGACAATATATTATACGGTAACATTTGCAGCCGTTATTCTTGTAGCTTACGTCTGGCTATAAACCACAGATTTTGAGGACCACCGGGAATGGATCAACTACTTATTAATCCAAATTATCCACATATTCTGAGCACCCTTATTTTTTTGCCCCTGGCAGGAGCCGTGTTACTGCTCTTTGTGAAAAACGAGTTTTTTGCCCGTTACTGGGCGCTTGGCATAACTGCTCTGACAGCCATACTTTCAATTCCGCTTGTCAGCGCCTTTGACACCAGTTCAGCAAAGTTTCAATTCGTAGAGCAGTACAACTGGGTGTCTTCACTTAATATCCAATATGTAATCGGTATTGATGGTATATCTATCCTGCTGGTGATGCTGACAACATTCATCATGCCGCTCTGTATTCTTGCATCATGGAGCTATATCAAAACCCGCGTTCAACCTTTCATGATTTGCCTGTTGATCATGGAAACTGCTATGCTGGGTGTCTTTATGGCCCTGGATTTTGTCCTTTTTTATATCCTCTGGGAGGCTATGCTGATTCCCATGTACCTGCTCATCGGTATCTGGGGTGGACCACGGAAGATTTACGCATCAATAAAATTCTTCCTCTACACCCTTTCTGGATCAATCATGTTGTTGGTTGCAATTATATGGCTCTACAAAACCAATAACTACTCCTTTTTTATACCCGATATGATGTGGCAGAATTATTCACTGACAGCCCAGATATATCTTTTCATTGCCTTCTTTCTCGCTTTTGCCATCAAGGTTCCGATGTTTCCCTTCCATACATGGTTACCGGCAGCACATGTTGAGGCACCAACGGCCGGTTCTGTTATCTTGGCCTCTGTTCTCTTGAAGATGGGAACATATGGTTTCCTTCGATTTGCCCTGCCCATCACACCAGAGGCCACGACGTTATTCATGCCCTACGTTCTCTGGCTCTCCATCGCCGGCATTATTTATGGCGGCTTTACCGCCCTGGCTCAGCAGGATATGAAAAAGCTGATTGCTTACTCTTCTGTCGGTCATATGGGATTTGTCACCCTGGGTATTTTTGTCCTGAACATTGAGGGTGTGGAAGGCTCCATCCTGCAGATGATTAACCACGGAATCACCACTGGTGCCTTATTCCTTTGTGTCGGTATGATTTATGAACGGACTCACAGTCGGGAACTTCGTTCCGCCACAGGGGTTGGCAAGTATATGCCGATCTATGTCACTTTTCTTACCTTTTTTTCGCTCTCATCATTCGGTTTCCCAGGCACAAATAGTTTTGTAGGCGAGTTTATGATTTTAGCCGGAACATTTAAACACAGTACAGTCCTTGCCCTTGCAGCCATTCCCGGTGCAGTTCTGGCCGCAGCCTATATGTTGCGCATGCTGCAGAAGATTGTCTGGGGCGGAACAGATAACCCTGATCAATCCTGGTTGAAAGATCTCAATCTGCGTGAGATTATTATTTTATGCCCTTTTCTTTTCTTTGTCTTCTGGATCGGTCTGGGACCTCAGCCGTTTATTGATCTTATGCACATCAGTGTTGTTAATCTCCTTGATCAGTTTCATGCGCATCAGGGTCAGGCAGTTGCTGCCGCAGAATTAATTCTTCATTAATTGAATTTAATAAATAACGACCTAGGGTATACACATGCAATTTCTACCTGAATTAACACTGTTGGGAGCGGGTCTTGTCATCTTCCTGGTCAGTCTTGGAAAGACTGACGCCGACAAAATAAAAACTGTTGCCATTTGCCTGGGAGCAGCAGTATTTGCGGCTACGCTTTTAAGCTTCAGAGCACAGGGGAGCCTCTTTTATGACGCTTACAAGATAGACCTTTACTCGCAGATTTTTAAGTGCTTGATTGCCGGTGCCATGTTCGTTGTCCTTATTTTAGGACGTAAGTTGAAAGATATAAAAAACTCTGTACATCCAGAATACTATCTTTTCCTCTTTATAAGTGTCCTCGGGCTTATGATGTTGGTCTCCAGCGTTGAGCTACTGGCTATTTTTGTAGCCCTTGAGCTCTCTTCCTTTGCCGTGTATATCATGGTTCCCATGCGTGATGACTCTGGAAACTACCGGTTTCAGATGGAAGCCGGCATAAAATATCTGCTTTTTGGTGTCACAGCAACCGGCTTCATGCTCTTTGGTATGAGTTATATGTTTGGACTGACTGGGTCAACTCAGCTCCCAGTAGTAATGGAAAAACTCTCTTATATGTATAATCAGCCAGCAGCTATTATTGCAATAATGATGGTACTGGCAGGATTTTTCTACAAACTTGCCCTCTTTCCTTTTCATTTTTGGGTGCCGGATGTCTATGAGGGCGCAACCAACGAGACGACTGCCTTTATAGCCTCTGTCCCTAAACTGGCTGCCGTTGCCCTGCTGATCCGAATTGTAAGTATGGTTAACGGTGAAGGGCAGGTCATTGTCAATATCCTGATGGTATGCGCAGTTCTTTCCATGTTTTATGGTAATCTTTCAGCCCTAGTTCAGACCGATATCAAACGGATGCTTGGCTTTTCAGGCATCGCCCATGCAGGTTTTGTTCTCTTAGGTATATTAACTTTCCAACTCAGTGGTTACGCCAATGCTTTTTACTATATCATTGGCTATGTGGTCATGAATCTGGCCTGTTTCCTGGTTATCTGTTCAGTTTCCAGCAATGGCGAGAATGTGCAGATTAGTGACCTAAATGGACTACATAAGCGTTCGCCATTACTGGCATTTACCTTGGCTGTAGCTCTTTTTGCCCTCGCGGGCATCCCTCCCTTTGTCGGCTTCATGGGTAAATTCATGCTCCTCACAGGAGCCCTGAAACAAGGATATCTCTTATTGGTAATCCTGGCTGCCATCAATACGGCAATTGCAATATTTTATTATCTATCTGTGGTACGTGTTACCTTCTGCAGCGACCCTGACAATAATAGTCCCGTTATTAGTGATATTTTTACCAATGCGACATCAATTATTTTACTCCTCATTATTGTGATCATGGGTGTAGCACCACAAGGTTTTATTAATTTTGCCACATCTGCAGTACAATCGATTATGTAATAATCGTTACAAACTGTAAGACCAGTCAAAAATGTAAGATTTGAGTATATGGAAGACACGGTTAGCCTCACAAAGAGGCTAACAGATTACCAACTCTTTCTTTTCCGTAAGAGTCACAACTTATCTTCTTAAAATTAAAGACAAAAAAAGCTCTTATTCATAAATGAATAAGAGCTTTTTTTGTATAAAAAAATAGAATTATTTCTTGCCTTTTGCAGATGCCCTCTTAGCAGCCTTCAAAGGATTAACACGAATAGTAACTACATTAATTTCAGGCTTAGCATGTGTTGCAAAGTTACAGATTCCAATACGCCACTTCGCTTCAGGCTGCATATACGTCTTGCAAAACTGGGTCCCAGCTTCTTCTACAATCCTTCCACAGCCAATACATTTATCAATTACAGACTTAAAACTTCTTTCACTATAACTTTTCACATCTTGATTCTGCATACTATCCTCCTGAATTCTCAAACAACTTTACAATCATATCAAACTTATTATTAACAACAACTCATTATGAACTGAAAAATGTTAATCCACGACATGATTAATGTCAAAAAATAATATATTAACAAAACACCTTACTTTTCTCAAGCAAAAAAAAAAATCAGGTATTATTTCAGCAACTGTTCATAAAAATACATAAAAAAAAATCAACCTGTTATCGCTAGGTCCTTGTATTCAGTAACTTCATGAGATAGAATGCATCATATATTTGCTTAGGCATAATTCAATTATCTTAATTTACACGAAATATAATTCATACTGTTCGTCAAAAGAGGACTCAGACTATGCCAGTTTATGTATGGAAAGGAGTTAATTCACAAGGTGTTAAACGCAAAGGTGAAGTAGAATCTCCAGACCAAGCTGCCGCCTTAGCCCATGTCAAACGCCTCCGCATCCAAGATATCTTTATTAAAGAAAAGCCTAAAGACCTGTTTGAAAACATTGCTTTTTTTAAGCCAAAAGTAACCGGCAAAGACATTGTGGTCTTCACCCGTCAACTATCTACCATGATTGATGCCGGATTACCTCTGATTCAGAGTCTTGAAATTTTAGCAAAACAACAGGAAAACTCCACATTTAAAAACGTACTTACTGCTATAAAGAGAGACGTAGAAACTGGTACCACCATCGCCGATGCCATGAGAAAACACCCTACGGTCTTTGACACTCTTTTTGCCAACATGGTCGAGGCTGGTGAGACAGGCGGTATCCTTGACACAATCCTTAGTCGCCTTGCCGGTTTCAAGGAAAAATCCATGGCTCTGCAAAAAAAGATAAAAGGAGCGATGACCTATCCCACCATCTGTCTTGCCATCTCTTTTCTTATCCTTGGAGTCATTCTCATCTTTGTTATTCCTGTTTTTGAAGAAATGTTTTCGAGTATGGGTGCAGCTCTGCCGATTCCTACTCAAATAGTTGTTCAAATGAGCAATTTTTTAAAATCAAATTTTCTTTTTATTATCATGGCAATATTCGCCATAATTTATGGTGTTAAAAAAATATACAAAACAGAAAAAGGTAGATACAGAATTGATTCCATGCTTTTGCGAGCACCCATTATTGGCCCTTTAATTAGGAAAGTTGCCGTTGCCAAATTTACACGGACCCTGAGTACCATGCTCCAGAGTGGTGTCCCCATTCTGGATGCACTTCAAGTTGTTGCTAAGACCTCAGGGAACAAGGTTATTGAAGGAGCTGTTTTCAGAATCGCAGAAAGTATAAGCGAAGGACGTCCTATTGCCGAACCCCTTGAAGAAAGCGGTGTCTTTCCCAATATGGTGGTTCAGATGATTAATGTTGGCGAATCAGTGGGTGCCTTAGATTCCATGCTTGCCAAGATTGCCGATTTTTATGACGAAGAAGTTGATCAGGCCGTTAACAATCTTACCGCCATGATTGAACCCTTAATGATGGTCGTGTTGGGTGGAATGATAGGTGGTATTGTCGTTGCCATGTATCTGCCCATCTTCTCAGTGGCAGGAATGGTTGGTTAACATTCTGCAATAGCTTCAAAAACCAATACTCAGATTTTCTGATTTAATTTTTCAAGCTTTATATTGAAATATTTTAACAAGTTTTTTATTAATGGAGACCAACATGACCCTTACAAAAGCGGAATTAGTACAACAAGTTTACAAAACCCACACTACACTCAGTAAGACCCAAGCAACGGAATCCGTAGAGGCCTTTCTTCGTATCTCAAAAAATACATTAATTAATGGAGCTGATCTACTGCTGAGTGGTTTTGGAAAGTTTAATGTTAAAGACAAAAACTCAAGAAGAGGCCGTAACCCTCAAACCGGTGATGAGCTTACCCTTGATGCTCGAAGAGTTATCACCTTTAAGCCCTCTGGAATCCTCCGTGATAAGATAAATAATAGTTAAAGATCATTTCCGTTCTTTGGCACTTTTTTCCCTCTCTAGCCCAGCGACTGAACTCACCTTGACGTAAGTGATATGGGTTTGTTGAGTCGCTGTGTTTGCGCACTCAGAATTCACGGAAACCTTTACGTTCTGTTTCTGTCCTGAAAACCAGATACACACTCATTCTGTTCTTTTTCGATTTCAAAATCTTTCGTTTCAGCAACCTATTGACTCTTATCCATGGCCACCTATACTTCATTTAAAGATATTTCCCTGAATTCCATTCGCGTCACCCCGCACTACAATATTCATCCTTTTCTCGAGGACTCATCAACTCCCCCTGCACTCAAACAATCATTTGAGGAGTCAGGTATTCTGCACCCTCTCATTGTTCAACAGGCACCGAATGGAACTTTCGAATTGATATGTGGCCGTAAACGTCTCCATGCACTCAAACATCATTTCAAGCAAACTTTCGCCCCCTGCCTGATTATTCCAGCTGATTGTGATCCATATGCTTTTTTTCTCTATATCCTGACCGATCAACAAGTCCATGGACTACTCACTCCCATGGAAGCAGCCTTTTTCCTCAAATATTGCCTGCAGAAGATAGACGAGAAAGAAGCCATAAATTTCTTCCTTCCTCGCTTAGGATATAAACAGCAGTCTACTATTCTCCACCAAGTCATCCGCCTCTTAACACTGGACGAAAATATCCAACGACAAATTCATCATGGCTTTATCAGTGACAAAATTGCTTTTGAACTGTTGGATCTACCACCTGAGGATAGGTCATCTCTCTCAAAGCTCTTTGAACTATTACAACCAGGTACAGGAAAACAAAAAAGAATATTACTTCTGAGTCGTGAAATTGCCCAACGTTCCCAACAAACAATTACAACTCTTTTCGAAGAACAAGAATTCCAGTACATTCTGGAGCATAAAGAGATGAATGCTCCACAAAAAGCCCATAGTATCCTTGAACTCCTGCAAAAGAAATTCTATCCTCAGAGTAGTGACGCAGAACAAATTTTTAAAGACAGGGTAAGAATACTCAACCTTCCTGAAGGTTATCAGCTCACACACAGCCTTAATTTTGAGAAAGATGCGGTAAATCTTACTGTGACCTTCCCGAACTTGGGAAGTTTTGAAAAAGCCTGGCAGAGAAAAGAACTATTTGTGGAATAAGAATCAGAAAGAAAAATGCAAAAACACTGGAATGGAATTGTTTACGGGCTCAGGAAGGATAATAGAGGATATCACCTTCAATCATAATATCCTCACCGAATCGCTTGTAACCGACATTATGCAGGCGAAGGGCTTTATCACTACCGGATACATTTACCCCCTCAACAACCGGTGAACCAGAGTTTCCGGCAAAGATCGGGGCTATAAAAATATTCACATGATCTATCAGTTTTTGACTCAGAAAAGCACCATGAACAGTAGCCCCTCCTTCAACAAGCAGCGATATAACTCCTGCTCGGGAAAGGAACGTTAATATCTCACGAAGATCAACCCTGCCATCAGTGCCACATCCCACCTGATGAACAACAACCTTCCCTGTTCTACTGAACCTTTTTATTTTATCAGGGCTCACCTCCGATCCGCAAAATATCCAGGTGGGAGCTGATGAATCGAGATGAAGCAGTCGAGCAGCCTCTGAGATGTTCAAGTGGGTATCAAGAATGACACGAATGGGATCTCTCCCTTTGCCATGTGACAGACGAGTGGTGAGGGATGGATCATCCACCATGACAGTATTACTCCCCACCAGGATCGCATCCACACGATCACGCAGGCGATGGGCATTGCGCAATGAGTCTGGCCCCGTTATCCAGCCGCTCTGATTCGGCTGATAACTGATGCGGCCGTCAAGGCTCATTCCAGCCTTCATCACTACCCAGGGCAAGCCCTGGGTGATATATTTGATAAAAGGACGATTAAGCAGACGACATTCAGCTGCCAGGACACCACTGAGCACCTCAACCCCATGACGTTGCAGAAAGCTGTTACCTCCGCCATCAACCAGTGGATTGGGATCTTCCATCCCGACCACTACCCTCCTGATACCACTGGCAATTATTGCCTTGGTGCAGGGAGGTGTCTTTCCGGTATGATTACAGGGCTCCAGAGTTACATAAAGGGTGGCACTAGAGGCCAATGCTCCAGCCTTGTTCAAGGCATGTATTTCCGCATGAGGTGTCCCTGCCTTTTTATGATAGCCAGTGGCGATTACCGTCTGGTCACGGACGATAACCGCCCCAACACAGGGATTTGGAGAGGTGCGGCCTATGCCTTTACGGGCCTCTTTAAGGGCCAGACCCATATAATAGTGATCTTGCTCAGATGCCAGCACTTACGCCTCTTTGGTATCTCTGGCATCGACCAGGGTTTTTAACTCATCGACAAACTCACTGACATCTTTAAACTGTCGATACACCGAGGCAAAACGGACATAGGCAACCTCATCAAGATTAGGAAGATCCTCCATCACCCACTCACCAATCACCTCAGATGAAACCTCCTTTGCCCCCAAGTCCTGGAGTTTCTTTTCGATTTCATCAACAAAGGCATCGATATCATCACAACTTACGGGTCTTTTTTCGCAGGCCTTTTCAAGTCCGACAAACATTTTCTGTCGATCCCAGGATTCACGACGCCCATCTTTCTTCACCAGCACCGGCATCATCACTTCCAGCCGCTCATAAGTGGTAAAACGCTGGTTACAGGCCAGACAAGAGCGACGCCGCCTAGTAATGGTACTCTCTTTATTCAAACGAGAATCAATAACCTTGTTATCAAGGTGACCACAATAAGGACACTTCATAGTTTCACCGGATTATACGGGGTCAATAATGGCTGACAGAGGGAATTTTGCGCATAGATCAAGTACTTCCTGACGCACCCGAACGATTGTCTGCTGATCACGTTTCGTAATCACGCGCTCAATCCAGTCGGCAATGAGCAACATCTCAGGGACCTTTAACCCTCGGGTGGTCACTGTAGGCGTTCCGATACGCACACCGCTGGTCACAAACCTGGGCTTGGTATCGAAGGGAATCGCGTTCTTATTCACGGTAAGTCCCCCTTGCTCAAGAAGTTCCTCCGCCTCTTTGCCGGTGATATCCTTATTCGTCAAATCGACAAGGAAGAGATGATTATCGGTACCGCCAGAGACCAGTCTGAAATTTTTAACAATCAGGGCTGCGGCAAGAGCCTTGGCATTCTCCACAACCTGAACCTGATCCACCTTGAATGCCTCACCCATGGCCTCCTTGAAGCCAACTGCCTTGGCAGCAATCACATGCATTAAAGGTCCGCCCTGTATTCCAGGAAAGATATGACTGTTAAGGGACTTACCCCATTTTTCACGAGCCAGAATCAACCCGCCCCTGGGGCCGCGCAAGGTTTTATGTGTCGTTGACGTCACAAAATCCGCATAGGGAACAGGAGAAGGGTGTACACCAGCCGCAACAAGACCGGCAATGTGGGCCATATCCACCATAAACAAGGCGCCGATTTCATCGGCTATTCTCCTGAATCCGGCAAAATCAATAAATCGGGAATAGGCGCTGGCACCGGCTACGATCATCTTGGGCTTGTTTTCAAAGGCAAATTGTTCAACTTTTTCCATGTTAATCTGTTCCGTATCACGATCAACACCATAGGAAATAAAATTAAACAGCTGCCCGGAAAAATTAACCCCGCTGCCATGGGTCAGGTGACCACCATGGGCAAGGTCCATTCCCAGCACCTTATCCCCTGGTTTCAGGGTAGCAAAATAGACGGCCATATTGGCCTGAGATCCTGAATGAGGCTGGACATTGGCATATTCGGCACCGAATATTTCTTTGGCCCGGGAAATGGCCAATGTTTCCACCTGATCGGCGTAATCACAGCCGCCATAATATCGCTTCTGCGGATAGCCTTCGGCATATTTATTGGTGAATATCGATCCCTGGGCCTCAAGAACTGCTTGTGATGCTATATTTTCAGAGGCAATCAGCTCCAACTGATTGTTTTGTCGTTCATATTCATGTTTGATACTATTATAAATTTCAGGATCTGTTTTTTGCAATGCGTTCATAGCAGAATTACCTTTTGCTTTTCCAGTTGACAAGCAACCAGATTTCTTTTCATGGACAGACTAAGCCTTCGTTCAAAAACTGACCTTACAAAAATAATTATTACAAAATACTATTATTATAGATGGTAAAAACGGCATAAGGAAGCGTAACAAATAGTTAGAAGGTAAAAACTATTTCGTAACAGATCCTAAAACAAAAAACCGGCATTTCATGTTCACAATGCCGGCCAGTACTCCTTTAATTCTAAACCGCCTGAATCAACATTTACTGTACAGTTCAATACGCCCGAGATGGCGCCCACCGCTGAACTCCACCGCTAACCAGGTCTGGACAATATCATCCGCAACACCTTGACCAATAACCCTCTCCCCCATACAAAGCACATTGGCATTATTATGTTCACGACTCATATGAGCAGTATAGTGATCATGACAGAGGGCAGCACGCACATGTGCATAGCGATTGGCAGCCATGGACATGCCAAGACCTGTTCCACAGATCAGGATACCACGATCGACAGAGCCGGCATCAACTTTTTCACAGACCAAACGAGCGAGATCAGGATAATCAACCGAGACTGTAGAATAACAGCCCAGATCCTGAACTTCATGTCCCAATTCATCCACCAGGGCTCGAACTATCTCTTTCAAGTGAAAGCCACCATGATCTGCGCCAATTGCTATCTTCACATCAAACTCCTGTAACAAGTCTTTTCCTTGCCTATTTTTCAATCATTATAGCGCTGCATGACAATAACACCATTAGTTCCGCCAAATCCAAAAGAATTGGAAACAGCCGCACGGATCTCCATCTTTCTAGCCTGATTCGGCACATAATCAAGATCACATTCAGGACTTGCTTCCTTTAGATTCATCGTCGGCGGTGCGATCTGTTCCCGAATACTGAGAGCCGTAAAGGCCGCTTCAATCCCGCCGGCAGCACCCAGCATATGGCCGGTCATAGATTTTGTGGAACTGATGGCAAGTTTTCTGGCATGATCACCAAAGACCGTTTTAATGGCTTGGGTTTCACAGCGATCATTTAACGGAGTGGAAGTCCCATGGGCATTAATGTAATCGATATCCTCAGGAGACAGACCGGCATCGGCTAGGGCAATGCGCATACAGCGCGCAGCTCCTTCACCATTTTCAGGCGGAGCGGCGATATGATAAGCATCACTGCTGGCACCATACCCGGTTATTTCCGCATAGATCGTGGCACCTCGTTTCAGGGCATGCTCCAACTCTTCAATAATGAGCATCCCTGAACCCTCAGACATAACAAAGCCATCCCGATCTTTATCAAAAGGCCGGGATGCCTGTTCTGGTGCATCATTACGGGTAGAAAGCGCTTTCATGGAGCTGAAGCCACCAACGCCAAGGGGACAAATTACTGACTCAGTACCACCAGTAATCACCATATCGCAACTACCGTACACAATGGAACGATAGGCCTCACCCACGGCATGTGTCCCTGCTGCACAGGCAGTTGAAAGGGCAAGATTAGGTCCTTTCGCTCCCAATTGCATGGAGATATGACCAGAAGGCATATTAGGAATGGCCATGGGAATGAAAAAAGGTGAAATCCTCTTTGAACCACGCTCAAGACAGCTCAGATGGTTCTGCTCAATGGTCGGAAGTCCCCCCATACCACAGCCGGTAATAACACCTACCCTCTGACAATTGCTCCCATCGATGATTGCACCACTGTCTTCAAACGCCATCCTGGCAGCAGCGATAGCATACTGCACAAAAAGGTCTAGGTGCTTGGCAAGTTTTTTCTCAATAAAATCTTCTACCTGAAAGTCCTTTACCTCTGCTGCGATCTTTACCGCATAATCACTGGTATCAAATCGGGTGATAAGGCCGACACCACTGGTTCCGGCACAGATATTTTCCCATGTTTTTTGTGTCCCAGTGCCAAGCGGTGTTACCAGCCCAACTCCTGTAACCACAACTCTACGCCTTGCCATGTAAACTCCCCTCAGGCCAACAGATTTGTTTCTCACCAATACATGAGGCTCTCGTATTCCACGAAAATCCCATTTTTCAAATTAATTTAGCTTAGTTAAGCTTATTGATATAATCAATGGCATTTTGAACTGTATTGATTTTCTCGGCATCTTCATCGGGAATTTCAACATCAAAGGCCTCTTCCATGGCCATAATCAACTCCACAAGATCCAGAGAGTCAGCACCAAGGTCATCCACAAATGAGGCGTTGGGAACTACTTTATCTTTTTCTACACTCAACTGCTCAACTATAATATCGACCATCTGTTGATCTATCGCCATTTTTTTCTCCCATTTTTTTTTATACGTTAATAAAAACAAAAAACACAATACCGAAAATCAATTCAACACTTCAGGGAAACCTTCCCCTTATTCCATCTACATATACATACCACCATTAACATGCAAAACCTGTCCTGTCACATAACGACCATCATTGCCAATTAAATAGGCAACTGCTCCCGCAACGTCTTCAGGTGTTCCCAACGCGGCCAGTGGGATTTCTCCTTTGATCTTTTCCTGAATTTCCTCAGACAAAGAACTTGTCATATCAGTCACAATATAGCCAGGAGCAACCCCATTCACCGTAATATTCCTCGAGGCAAACTCCCTGGCCATTGACTTGGTCAACCCCACAAGTCCTGCCTTGGCCGCAGCATAATTTATCTGGCCGGCATTTCCAGAAAAACCAATAACTGAAGTGATATTGACAATTCGACCCCATTTATTTTTCATCATTGACCGAGAGGCGGCCTTGGAACAGAGGAAGGCACCTTTCAGGTTGGTATCGATGACCAGATCCCAATCAGACTCTTTCATTCTGGCCATCAGACCATCCCTGGTGATCCCAGCGTTATTAACAAGGACATCAAGAGATCCAGCCTCTGTAACTATCTGTTTGAGGGCTTCCTGCACCTGTTCACCGTCTGCCACATTAAAACAGATTATATCCGCATGTCCACCTGCGTCCTGAATCATCTTTTTGGTTTCTTCGGCCGCTGCGGGGTTCGACACATAATTAATGTACACATGGGCGCCCAGAGCACTGACACGTTGGCATATGGCACGCCCTATACCACGGCTTCCACCAGTCACTAGTGCTGTTTTTCCGGTAAGGCTCATGACTTGCGCCGCTCCTCAATTTTCATAAGAAGTTTGGGTACGATCTCAAAGAGATCTCCCACCAGGCCAAAATCAGCCACATCAAAGATAGGGGCATCCTTATCCCGATTAATGGCGACAATCGTCTCTGCCGACTGCATGCCGGCCACGTGCTGCACTGCCCCGGATATGCCACAGGCAATGTACAATTTCGGTGCCACAGTCTTGCCGGTCTGCCCGACCTGATGGGGATAAGCGATCCAGCCGGCATCTACCACAGCTCGAGTAGCAGCAATCGCGCCCCCAAGTGAGTCAGCAAGCTCTCGCATCAGAGTAAAACCCTTGGCACTGTCAAGTCCACGTCCCCCAGCAACCAGGATATCAGATTCCTGAATATTCACATTATCCTCTTCCGAGACCACAGACTCAATGACCCGTACCCGAGTTGCAAGCTGCTCAGACGTTGGTTTCACCTCAACAATGTTCCCTTGTCGCTCAGCATCAAAGGCCAGAGTCTGCATGACCTTGGGACGCACTGTGGACATCTGCGGCCTTGAATTCGGACAGACAATAGTCGCCATGATATTGCCACCAAAAGCAGGTCGTGTCTGCAGCAAAGCACCATCTTCCTCGCGGATGGCAAGCTGGGTACAATCAGCAGTAAGGCCAGCCCCCAAGTTTGTGGCAACACCCGGAATAAAAGAGCGGCCAATAGCGGTCGCTCCGGCCAGGACAATTTCCGGTTTATGTTGCTGAATAAGCGCGGTCATGATCGCGCCATATGCCTCATCGGTAAAATGGGCAAGCGCCGGATCATCAATCAGGTATACCGTATCGGCTCCATGACCGATAAGTTGCCGTGCCGTATCCCCCGTTTCAAAGCCAATCAAAACAGCGGACAAAGGGACGTTACGGATATCAGCCAGTCTGCGGCCTATACCCAACAATTCCAGGGAAACAGGAGCCAGGGCTCCACGCCTGAATTCGCAATAGACCCAGACCCCGGACCAACTGGCAAGATCCAGGGGAGCATTTTTTCCAGCTCCTTCAATCTTCAAGGCACCAGAATCACAAGTTTCCACACAGGAACCGCAAAGAGTACAGCCGTCACCCACCACGGCACAACCATCAACAACGCTAATGGCACCAAAGGGACAGGCGCTCTCACAAATGCCGCAACCGACACATAAATCCTTATCTATAATCAACATTTCTTTTTCTCCAGACTGAGTTATAGATACGATTGTAAACTATCAACAAGCTGTCCGATCTGCTCATCAAGACTTCCAGTAAAAACGGCCCGTTTACAGCGAGCTTCCGGAGGAAAGACCTTGACAACCTGAGTTGGAGAACCAGGAAGACCAATACAAGCAGGATCAGCACCGATATCGGCCGCCGTCAACTTTCTGATCTCCACCTTTTTGGCCCGCATTTTCCCTTTGAGAGAAGGAACCCGAGGCTCATTAATATCTTTAACCACAGTCAGCAAGGCCGGATAATCAAGCGCCAGGACATCATAGCCATCATCCATCATCCGCTCCAGAACCAGTCCTGAATCCGTGGCTTCACGTACCTTCTGCACACAAGTCACATACGGGATCTGCAGACGCATGGCAAGCCCTGGACCGACCTGGGCCGTATCACCATCAATGGCCTGTTTTCCACACAAAAGAAGATCAAAGGCTCCAATAACATTAACCGCCTTGGCCAAGGTATAGGAAGTGGCCCAGGTATCAGCACCGGCAAAGGCCCGATCCGAGACCAGCACGGCATGATCAGCACCACAGGAGATCGCCTGTCTGAGTACTTCTTCCGCTTGAGGCGGCCCCATACTCAGAACCGTAACCTCACCACCCAGGAGTTCCTTTAAGCGTACAGCCTCTTCCACCGCATGCTGATCATAAGGATTCATGATCGACTGCACACCTTCACGCGCCAAGGTATTCGTTTTGGGATCAAGACGAACGTCCTTGGCATCAGGTACCTGTTTAATACAGACAATGATTTTCATATCATTCACTTATCCGACCGTTCAGGCGCGGGTATACTCCTTGTTCAGTTCCTGTCCAACTACATTGCGCTGAATCTGATTGGTGCCCTCATAGATCTGCAGGATTTTGGCATCCCGCATCATCTTCTCCACGGGATATTCACGCATATAGCCATAGCCACCCATCACCTGTACGGCGTCAGTGGCTACTTTCATGGCCATATCCGTGGCAAAGACCTTGCACATGGAAGAAACCTTGGACATATTGTTGGGATGGGCGTCTATATGCCTGGCCGCGCCATACACAAGCGCCCGTGCCGCCTCAAGCTGAATGGCCATATCGGCGAGCATATGCTGAACCGCCTGAAAGGCCATGATGGGTTTACCGAACTGGACACGTTGTTTGGCATAACTGGCAGCCTCATCAAGTGCTCCCTGCGCCAAGCCCAACCCCAATGCGGCAATCCCAGGCCTGGAAGAGTCAAGAGTCTTCATTACGGTTATAAAACCGGTTCCCTTGCGTCCAATCAATCGATCTTTGGGGATTCGACAATCTTTAAAAATAAGCTCGGTAGTGGATGAAGCCCTGATCCCCATCTTTTTCTCTTTCGGACCACAACTAAAACCTGGATCACCCTCCTCAACCACCAGCATGGATGCGCCACGCGCTCCCTTGCTCCGGTCGGTGATGGCAACCACTGAATAGATTTGGGCCTCACCGCCATTGGTGATCCACTGCTTGGTACCGTTTAAAACCCACTCATCACCATCCAGCACCGCCGTCGTCTGAATGCCCGAGGCATCAGAACCGGCATTGGCCTCGGTCAAACCAAAGGCAGCAAACTTCTTTCCAGAAGCCACATCCGGGAGATATTTCTCGCGCATCTCCTGTGTCCCGGCAATAAGAATGGGATAGATGCCAAGCGAACTTGCGGCAAAGGCGGTACCCACGCCAATACAGCCACGCCCCAACTGTTCCAAGGCCAGAACGATATCAAGACAACCTCCGCCAAAGCCACCAAATTCTTCCGGGATAGGGATCCCAAAAAGGTCTGCCCGAGCCATCTCACCAAGGATTGCCCGTGGGAATTCATCCTTCTCGTCAAGCTCAGCCCGCTGCGGAATAATACGCTCATCCGTAATCTGACGAGCTATTTCCACAATCATCTCTTGTTCTTCAGATAAAAAATAATCCAATCTTGTCTCCTCCCGAGAAGCCGTTCATAAAAGGTTGCTCAGATCAATCTCTTACGAAAACTTAAGCCATTCCCGTTAGTTCAAGATCAATATAATTTTCGAACAATTGCTTACCACCTGACCAGAGTTGCTCCCCAGGTAAAACCACCACCAAAGGAACAAAATAAAATAATATCACCAGCTTGTATTCTGGACGCCCGATTTGCTTCATCAAGGGCGATAGGGATGGAAGCTGCTGACGTATTACCATATTTTTGCACATTTATGATAACTTTTTCTGCACCGATTCCCAGACGTTCAACCAACTTATTCAAGATACGGATATTAGCCTGATGTGGAATAACCAAGCTGATGGCATCAAGGGCGATCTGCTCTTGCTCCAAAAGCGCCAACACAGCCTCTTCCATGGCCTTGACCGCATACTTGAAGACTTCACGACCCTCCATAACTATATGCACACCGGGGCTTGCTGACTGCAACAGTTCAGAATTACAACTGGCAGCAGTGTGCATATGGAGTAAGCTCCAGAGTTTTCCATCTGAAAACAACTTGGCCCCGATCACTCCGCGACTCCCCTTAACATGCCCGAGGACAACGGCTCCAGCACCATCGCCAAAAAGGATACAGGTATTTCGATCCTCCCAGTTCGTACGACTGGACAGAGTTTCCGCTCCAATTACCAGAATTTTCTTGCTTGGATCGGCTAGGATATACTTATCAGCAAGATCAAGAGCATAGACAAATCCTGAGCAAGCAGCGTTGATATCGAAAGCAAAAGCTCTGCCGGCACCAATTTCTTTTTGCACGAAACAGGCACAGGAAGGCATGAGCATGTGAGAAGAAATGGTCGCAACAATGATAAGATCAATGTCGTTAGCAGAAAGCTCAGCCATCTGCAAGGCCTTTACCGCAGCTCTGGCAGCCAGCAGATAAGTTTCATCGCCCTGACCCCCAATTCGACGGGTACTGATCCCGGTTCTGGTCCGTATCCACTCGTCACTGGTATCAACAACCTTTGCAAGATCCTGATTGGTCACAACCCGCTCTGGCAGATATACCCCTGTCCCAAGAATCGCTGTGCCCATCAGACCACAGCCTCTTCATCCTGAGCAATTTCGGCAAGACCTGCCGCGATTCTCTGATTGACTTGCTTTTCTACCATCTTGGCAGCTTCAAGGATTGCATTCTTAATGGCCTCAGCACTGGACTTACCATGACAGATAATGCCAACACCATTGATACCCAGAAGAGGCGCGCCGCCATATTCTGCATAATCGACACGCTTGGCAAAGGAACGAAAGGCGGGACGGGCAAGAAAGTATCCAATTTTGGCAGCAGTTGACTTCATGATTTCGTCTTTCAACATCTGCATAGCAGCCCCAGCCAGACCCTCGCTGAGCTTCAGGCAGATATTGCCGACAAAGCCATCACAGACAATAACATCCACATTGCCTTGAAACACATCGCGCCCCTCGACATTTCCCACAAAATTCAGTGAACTGGCAGCAAGCCGGGCGTAGGTCTCTTTAACAAGGGTATTCCCCTTCCCAATTTCTTCGCCAATGCTGAGGATACCAATTCGGGGACGATCTATATCGAATATATGGGAAAAGGCAGAGGCCATGACCGCAAATTGAAAAAGATGCTGGGGACGACAATCAACATTGGCCCCAACATCCATCATGACGACCGGCTTCTTCAAGGTGGGAAAGATGCTGGCTATTCCTGGCCGGGACACATGCTCCATCCGGCCAAGCTTTCGTACAGCGGCAGCCATTGTTGCACCGGAATTACCTGCACTGACGGCGGCATCAGCCTGTCCTTGACGCACAAGATCGAAGGCAACCAGAACCGAGGCATCTTTTTTCTTGCGGATAGCGTCGACAGGCGACTCACTCATCTCCACCACCTCAGCCGCATGGACAATCTGAATACGTTGCAGCAATCCAGTATCGCCAGACCTCAATCGGTCAAGATGAGCCTGCAGAACCTGCCGGTTACCAACCAGGGTTACTTGCAGATCGGTCTGTTTTACGGCAAGCAATGCCCCATCAATCAGTTCCTCGGGGCCATGGTCTCCGCCCATGGCATCCAGGGCAATCCGCACAATTGGGCCTACTCTATATCAATATCAAGACTAACAACCGTACGCCCCTTGTATTTTCCACAACTTGGGCACAAACGATGTGGCTGTTTTGGCGCACCACACTCGGCACAGGTAGACATACCTGGCGCACTCAGTGCATCATGCGACCTTCTTTTACGGGTACGAGAGTGAGAATGTCGTCTCTTGGGTAATGCCATAATATCCTCCAGCAAAAAACAAAATATGTTTTTCAGGGTAAATTGAGATAAAGCTACACATACTGTAACAACGATAAACTACTTAATTACTACATAAATCCACAAAACTTCATGACTGACAACGAATAATATAACTAATAACTTTTATTCGCATCAGAGTATTTGATCCAACAAATTTCAACGAAGAACGCAGACAAAGGACATAAAAGTAAACAATTTTTTCAAGAATGGCGAGGAAAAAAAGCAGGCCCAAGCACTTTGTCAGAGAAGAGCTATCAACTCCATGACAAATATAAAGCTCCCGACAGGCAAGAAGTTTAACAAAATCTGCCTTGCAAAAAAACCCTACAGCACATGGGCCAAGCGTTCAGCAGTTTTCTCCAGACGCAGACTGCTGATCAACAACAAGTGCTTTAAAAGCTGGATAACCAGTTGCGAGTCAGTGCGTTCCAGAGTCTGTAGCTCTTGACACCCTAAACGAAAAAGATGCGAGTGCTCAATGGCTCTGACGCTTACACCATGGACATGACCTGACAGAAGCCCGGCCTCGCCTACGATGGCCCCTGATTCCAGTATAGCCACCACCTGCATCTTACGATGAAACCCCGTTTTTTTTTGAACTGACAGCCGCCCCTGAGCCAGAAAGAAGACCTCGTCGGCAGGGTCACCAACCTCAAAGAGATACGAATCCTGTTCAAGAATCCTTTCGGTTACCACAGACGCCAGTCGCTTCTGCTCTTCTGCTCCAAGAAAAGCAAAAACATCCCCACAACGTTTCTGTGCCAATCCTGAAGGATGCTTTGAGGAAAGTAAATTATTCAAAAGTCCTGTTTTTTTCCTCGAGAAGCTTTACCAGCCCGTCAAACTTGTCACGACGAAGGATAGATTTGAACTGTTCCATGTAGTTGCGAACCAGACTCACCCCTTCGATATTAATATCGTAGACCATCCACCGAGCTCCTTCTTTAATCATGACATAATCAACAGGAATCAACTGGCCATTATTCTCAATTTGAGTCGAGACAATTGCTCTATCATCCTTCAGCCGTTCTCCAATGTACTGAATTTCCTGCCCGGAATAATTCTCTAATTTGCCGATATAGGCATTTTCAAGCAGTTTGGTAAAAATCTTCTGAAAATTGTCCTGTTTTTCGGGAGACAAAGCCTTCCATTCCCTCCCAACCACCCGTTTGGACATTTCACGAAAATCAAATACCTGGGTTACATGACCCATAATTTTAGTACGCCGCTCCACCTTATATTCGCTCCCTTTCAGGGAAGGATCAAGCAGGATATCTATCACGACATTTAACGTGGGCCGTAACTGCTCTGTGGGCCCACCAAGAGCAAGAGCAGAAGGATCAGACCAGAAAGAGCAAACAAGCAGGGCCAATAACGCATATATATATTTCATCATAATTATTTTTTTTAAATTTCTAAGTAACATTTATCTGCACAACTCCTGGCTACAAATCATTGATTATATTATTTTCCACTTTCTTATCCAACACCTTATTCCGCCTGTATTCAAGATACACCTGTCGCATAGAGACATAAGGATCCAGAGAATACCTTTTCATCTCCTCATAAAGGTCGGGATTCAAAGACAACAGATTCAACTTATCAGCTGAATAATAAGCTGTGCTATCCAGATACGTACTACTAACATAGGTGACCGGATGAGTTACAGCGTCACCAGCAAAGCCAAATGAATCCCGCACAGTCAAGGGCCCAATAAGCGGCAGACACAAATAAGGTCCTTCACCAAGCCCCCAGACCCCCAAGGTCTGGCCAAAATCTTCAGGCTTAGGCTCAAGCCCAAATGAGCGCAAGGCCGGATCCCCAAGCCCCAAAACTCCCACTGTGGAGTTAATCAAGAATCTTGAAAAATCAATGGTCGCATCGGTAAACTTTCCCTGTAAAAGATTGTTTATCACATGTACCGGGGCGGCAATATTATCAAAAAAGTTACCAAAACACTGTCGAAGATCAATGGGAACAACTGTTGAATATACCCTGTTGACCGGTTTCAATACCCAAAAATAGAGTTTATCATTCACTTGAAAAAAAACCCTATTCATGGACTCCAAAGGATCATATCCACTCTCTTCTTCGAAAAATGTGTCAAAATCTTCCTTCCCATCATCATCCAGCAAACCAACACTTCCTTCTCCATCTTCAGCCCAGCTACCGGCAACAGGGACAACCACAATCATCAGGAACAAGAAGATAATGAACATTTTTTTTGGCTTCATAGTGTGACCCATCCTTACTGACAAAATTAATTCATGCCTAGCTGTTCAAGACATTGACCCAAGCTGTCAGGAGTATCCAGCTGCAAGGCCTGATATACATAGCCTTTGGGGGCAATCTTACGTATCATCCCTTTTAACACAGTTTTGGGACCCACCTCGATAAAGGTATCAACTCCCTGCCCGATCATGGCTTGAATGAGCTCGAACCAGCGAACCCTGGAGGCGATCTGCCTGGCCATTACTTCTCGAATCATAGCGGGTTCCTCTTCCGTTGCGGCCAGGACATTAAAATAAACAGGAATCTGCGGACGATTAAATTCCACCTCTGCCATAAATGTGGCAAAATCAGGAACAGCATCCGCCACCAGTGGACTATGATTGGCCACACTGACCGCCAAAGGAATAATTTTAGCACCCCGCTCTGCGGCGATGCCCCCAACGGCATCCAGCGCCGCTACCTCCCCTGAGATCACGATCTGCTGATCGGTGTTATAATTGGCAACGGTGGCCACACCAGCACCAGCACACTGAGCAATAATTCCTTCAATATCACCAATGCTCAAGCCGAGCACGGCTCGCATGGCCCCTGGATGTTTCTGTCCCTCACGCTCCATCAACATGCCGCGCTTGGCCACAAGCCGCATGGTATCCTCAACACTGAGCACCCCGGCAGCACAAAGGGCTGAATATTCACCCAGACTGTGCCCGGCAAAACAACTGGCAACGACCTTACCCCTCCAGGCCTTTTGCAGCGCCTGCCAGCAGATAAGATTAGTTACAGTGATGGCCGGTTGCAGATGAATAGCCCTGGTCAATTCCTCCATGGGCCCTTCGATGCAGAGCTGGCGCAGGGGAAAATCACACACAGCTTCAGCCTGTACCATAATAGCAGCGCAAGCAGAATCTGTCTCAATAAATTCGCGCCCCATGCCCAGATACTGAGAGCCCTGGCCTGGAAAAAGAACTGCTATTTTCATTTCAACACCTTTACTCTAGGTACTTTGAGACTACTTAATTCTTCAACCTTCACTTATCAATTTCCCTTTTTGTCGCCCCTGCCCCGTCCTTGGCACCCGCAACACTAGAGCGTCCCTGCTCAGAATCTTCCAATATATTCGCAAGTAAAAAAACAGCCACCCCAATACTGATCGCTGAATCTGCAACATTAAAAGCCGGCCAGTGATGGGTCCCGATGAAAACATCAAGAAAGTCAACCACGGAACCATGCCTGATACGATCTATCAGATTACCAAGGGCACCGCCACCAATCAGTGGCAGGCTTATTGAATAGAGCCAGTGAGCATGCCGCATTCGAAACCAGGCAATGACAATCACCATCAGGGCTACAGCCCCAAGAACCAAAAACAGATAGTGTCGCCAAGCCCCTGTCTGTCCGGCCAGAAAGCCAAAAGCAGCCCCCTTGTTCGTCAAATAGGTGAGGCTGAAAAATCCGGGGATAATCTCCAGGGATTCATACAAAGAAAATGAATTTAGAATCCACAGTTTTGTCAACTGGTCTCCGACCACAACCGCCGCTACTATAGCCAAAAAACGTATCATTTATACGAAAGCCCCCAGACCCATCTCAGTCACCACGGAAGCACAGCGCGCACAGAGCTGTGGATGGACCTGATTCTTTCCCACGGTGGTAGAGCGAATCCAGCAACGCTCGCACTTCTCTCCAGTGGCCTGCCGTACGGCCACAGACAGCCCTGGAAGTTCCTTGCTCACATAAGGAGTAAGCCCAAGAACCGCAAAATCATCGCACGGGGTCAACTCAGAGACAATACAGACATCCTTGATGGTCTGCCACTCCTGGTGGATAAAATCAGCCCATTCACCGCCGACCTGGAGCAACACCTCTGCCTCAAGGGGATGACCGATCACCTTTTCCCGACGGGCCCCTTCCAGGGCCTTGGTGATCTCTGAACGAACCATGACCAGTTTTTCCCACCTGCCCTCCAACTCGCCATCGCGCCTTTCCGGATGCAGAGGCGGAAATTCCACAAAAAAGACACTCTGCTCAAGGGGCGCATCCGGTGCAAGATTATACAGTGACTCCCAGGATTCGGCCGCGGTAAAGCTGAGCACCGGGGTCATGAGCCGAAGCAGACCATCCAGGATCTCATGCAGCACCGTCTGGGCCGCACGGCGCGGAAGCGACTCCGTTCCGGAACAGTAGAGCCGGTCCTTGAGGATATCAAGATAGAAAGCACTCATGGTCAAGCCGCAGAAATAATTGAGCCCCTGATGGATCGAATGGAATTCAAAGCGTTCGTAAGCCGCCGTCACCCGTCCTTTCAACTCCTCAAAACGGGCCAGGGCCCAGCGATCGATCTCCGGCAGATCAGCATAGGCAACACGATCCTGCTCAGGATCAAAATCAAAGAGATTGCCCAGCATATAACGGATGGTATTGCGGATCTTCCGATAGGCATCGGCCACCTGTTTCAGGATCTCATCCGAGACCTTGACATCATCACGGTAGTCCTCGCTGGAAACCCAGAGACGCAGAATCTCGGCGCCGAATTTATCAATCACCTCCTGGGGAGCCACTACATTGCCGACGGACTTGGACATCTTCTTGCCCTTGCCGTCAACCACATAGCCATGGGTCAGAACACCCTTGAACGGGGCCCGCCCCCGGGTTCCCACCGAGGTGAGCAGAGAGGACTGAAACCAGCCGCGGTGCTGATCACTGCCTTCAAGATAGAGATCGGCAGGGGAGCGCAGCTCTTCCCGCTTTTCACAGACCGCGGCATGACTGGTACCGGAGTCAAACCAGACATCCAGGATATCCTCTTCCTTGACAAAATGGGTGCAACCACACTGGGAACAACAGGTGCCGGGCTCGAGAAAATCCTCCACCCCGTGGCGGAACCAGGCATCAGCCCCTTCCTCCTTGAACAGGAGATCAATCCGTTCAACCAGCGCCTCACTCTTGACGACCTCTCCGCACTCCTTGCAGCTGAGTACGGTGATGGGTACGCCCCAGGTGCGCTGACGGGAGAGACACCAGTCCGGCCTGTTTTCAACCATGGACTGAATCCGCTGCATCCCCCAGGCCGGAGTCCACTCCACCTTTTTAATCTCGGCCAAGGCCTTGGCACGCAGGTCATTCTGATCCAGGGAGATAAACCACTGGGGCGTGGCCCGGTACATAACCGGCTTCTTGCAACGCCAGCAGTGGGGATAACTATGGGTAATGGCGGACTCATGGAGCAGGACGCCTGACTCCCGCATATCCCCAGTGATCACCTTGTTGACCGCCGGCACCTGCTGGCCCTCATACTTGCCGGCCTCCGCAGTATAACAGCCCTCACTGTCCACCGGTGACAGGACCTCCAGGCCATAGCGCAGACCGGTCAGATAATCGTCGGCACCATGGCCAGGGGCAGTATGAACACATCCGGTACCGGCATCGGCAGTCACGTAATCGGCCAGGACCATCAGAGAGTTCCGGTCCAGGAAGGGATGACGACAGTTCCTGCGCTCAAGGCCGCGCGCTGAAAAGGTAGCAACAATGGCATAGTCCGCAATGGCAAGATCGGCCATCACCTTGAGGACCAGATCCTGGGCCAGAATCAGAATTTCACCCTCAACTTTCACGGCGGCATAAACAAAATCCGGATGAAAGGCCACGGCCAGATTGGCCGGCAGGGTCCAGGGGGTGGTGGTCCAGATCACCACCGACACCTTGGCCGCACCGAGCGCCGGATCAATATCCGAGAGGTCTTCAACCACCGGGAATTTCACATAGATGGAAGGCGAGGTGTGATCATAGTATTCAACCTCGGCCTCAGCCAGGGCGGTGGTGCAGGTGGAACACCAGAATACCGGCTTCTTGTTGCGGACCACTGAGCCCGAGAGCAGAAAACGGTTAAACTCCCTGGCAATGACCGCCTCATAGTCGTAATTCATGGTCAAATAGGGCCTGTCCCAGTCACCGAGGACACCAAGGCGCTTAAACTCAGCCTTCTGGGTCTTGACCCACTTTTCCGCATACTTGCGGCAGGCTCCCCGTTTGGATAGCTTGGGAATCACTTTTTTCTTGTCACCCAGCTCCTTGTCCACATTGTGTTCAATGGGCAGGCCATGACAATCCCAACCAGGGATATATGGAGCCTGAAAGCCTGCCATACGGCGGGATTTCAGGATAATATCCTTTAAAATTTTATTAAAAGCAGTTCCCAGATGGATATGACCATTGGCATAGGGAGGGCCATCATGTAGGACATAAAGGGGTTTATTCTGTCCCCGCTCCTGTAACTGTCCGTACAGGTCTTCCTTTTCCCAACGTTTTAATAACAGAGGCTCTTTCTGAGACAGATTGGCCTTCATGTTAAAATTGGTCTGGGGCAGATTCAGGGTGTCCCTGTAATCCATGGTATTCTCCTTTTTTCAGCAAGGCACGGCTCGTGAACAAATTAAAGTTAAGATATTATAAACAAGAAACAGACTGACTTTTGCAATGTACTCCCCCTGCTCCTTCTTTTCATATAAAACTTATAAAAATACCAACTGCGTATCAAGTTGCAAGGGGAAAGTAAGAATCAACTGCCAAAAGCACCTTTAATTTGACATAAAGTGTGGTCTTCATTATATGAAAGAGAGATTTAAGTTGTCTTTCAAAAATAACATTGACCTTAAAATTGTGAAAACGGCCCAAAGAGCGTTAAGGGAATAACTAGAGGAAATCATATCCTTAACGGTTCATCAGTTTTCCCAACTCTTTTCCCTGAGCAGAGATATAAACGAGACAGACGATGACAAAAGTAATAGCCATGGCCGGCAAAGGCGGAACCGGCAAGACAACCACATCCGCCCTGCTGACCAGATACCTCCTGCAGAAAAAAATGACCCCTCTCCTTCTGGTCGACGCAGACGCCAACGCCAACCTGAACGAACTGCTTGGCATGAAGGTGGGCCTTACCCTGGGCAAGATCAGAAAAGAGCTGAAAGGGGAGCTACCGCCTAATATGAGCCGTGATCAGTTCATGGAGCTGAAGATTCACCAGGCCCTGATCGAAGAAATCGGTTTTGATCTCCTGGTCATGGGCCAACCGGACGGTCCTGGCTGCTACTGCGCCGCCAACCAGTATCTGGCCATGACTATGGACAAACTGGCGGACAATTATCAATATATCATCGTCGATAATGAGGCCGGAATGGAACATCTGAGCCGGATGAATCTTCGTACCATCGACTACCTCTTTATCACCTCCGATCCTTCAGCCCGCGGCATCCTGACCGCCAAACGCATATCAGACATCACCGCCCCTCTGGGACTGGATGTCAAACATCAGTATCTGCTGATCAATCGCGCGCCGCAACCACTACCAAGCCTGCTTCAGGAAAAGATCAATGCGGCAGTCGCGGAAACAGGCATGACCTTGGGCGGCATCATACCTACCAGTAACGACCTGATTAATCAGGAGTTGAGCGGCGAGTCCTACCTCAAACTGGGCGATGACGCCGAGATCATTCAAACCACAACCGCTCTTTTTGATACAATCTTTGCAATGGACACTAGCCAATGATCAACTACCAATTATTCATCGGTTGGAATAAATAATCCGCCATGACCGAAACCACTACTTCCTCCCGCACGGCCATGATCGAGGTGATCAAGGTCAGCAAGAGTTATCCGCCAAACGTGACAGCACTGGCCGATATCTCTGTCTCCATTGCCAGTGGAGAGGTCTTCTTCCTGATCGGCAGGAGCGGCGCGGGAAAAACCACCCTGCTCAAACTGCTCTCCAACATGGACAAACCCAGCACGGGGCTGATTGAGGTCGCCGGCATGAACATCCACCAGGTTACCGGCAACAAACTGGCAAAGCTACGGCAGAAAGTAGGAATGGCCTACCAGGATTTCCGGCTGCTTACCGAGCGGACAGTGGCGGAAAACATCGCTATTTCCATGGAGGTCTCCTACAAAAAACCACAGATCATCCGCAGCCGGGTCAGGAGCCTGCTGGCTCAACTGCAGCTCGAAGACAAACACGACATCCTGACCGGCGACCTCTCTCGTGGAGAACAACAACGCGTGGCCTTGGCCAGGGCGGTTGCCAATTCCCCCACCCTGATTCTAGTCGATGAGCCAACCGGTAATCTGGATGCAACCAGCACTGCCCAGGTCATGGAACTGCTGGTCAGGTGCAGCAACTCCGGCGCCACCATCGTCATCGCCACCCATGACGAAACCCTCTACCGTCACTCCACCCATCGTGTCATGAGACTCCATAACGGGAAACTAGCATCACTGACCAGAGGTAACGAGATATGAATTTCTGGTTTTCCGTCTTCCGGCAGACAGGACGTAACCTGCGACAGACATGGACAACCCAGTTCATGACCTGCCTGACGGTCAGCCTCTCTGTGCTTATTTTTTCTTTTTTTTATTTGATCTACCTCAACATGCTGAACGCCGGAGACAAGGTAAGCGATGACCTGCGCCTTGTCGTCTATTTAGAAGAAGAGCCCGGTCCTGAAATGCAGGAACAACTTCGCCTTAAGATCACCCAGTTTGACCAGGTGCAGGAAATAAAATTTATCTCCAAGGCAGAAGCCTACTCGCGTTTTGCCAAAGAGCTTGGCGACAACCGTGATGTCCTCACCGACATGCCCACCGACTTCCTGCCCGCCTCAATAGAGGTGACTCCCTTGAGGAGTCTGCGCAGCCTCAGCCAGATCAAGCTCTTTTCCGAATACCTGGCCACACTGCCTGGCAGCCAGAAGGTACAATACGGCCAAAAATGGGTGGAGCGTTTTTACTACTTCACCCAACTGCTCTCCATTGTCGTGCTCCTCAGTGGTTTCCTGCTCATTCTGACCGCCACCTTCATGGTTGCATCCACCATCCGCCTGACCATCTTCGCCCGGCAGGAAGAGCTGGAACTCCTGAAGCTGGTTGGTGCGACCAATAACTACATCCGTACCCCCTTTCTCCTGGAAGGAATACTCCTAGGCCTCATGGGTTCGCTGCTAGGACTTGCCTCACTCTACACACTCTTTCAATGGATATTACGCCATTTCTCGGGAGCAGGTTTTCTTGATCTCTTCACCTTCACCTTTTTTCCACCGGAAATTATCTGTACCATTGTTATTTTATCCATTATCCTCTGCACCGCAGGCAGCTACACCTCCATGCAGAAATTTCTGCGAATCTGATGCGTTCCTCGAATCCAGGATGAAGACATTTCAAACTGTCAATAGCTGCCGCTCCTCCGGTAACGCATTTCACCCAAGAATAAAATCATTCTATCATTTTTACATCCTCGGCCTTGTGCTCCTCAGCTTTCTCCTTGTGCAAAAAGCCAACGCCACAGATTGGAAGGCAGAGAAAAAGGCCATTGAACAAAAGATTGAAAGCCAGAGCATCTCAATTAATCAATTGCAGCAAGGACTTAAACGTCAACAGGAACAAGCATCTGAGGCTATAACCCAAGAAAGGAATCTGCTTGCCGAGCTTGAAGTCATTGATGCGCATCTCCTGGAAAAAATGACAAAGCTCCAAGATCTGGAGACCTCTATGGCCACTCAGCAGGAACTGATCGCTGTCAAGGAAAGAGAGATAAGCTCCATTCAGCTTGAAAAACAAAAGGGACAAGCTCACCTGCAGAAGCGAATAACGGCCTACTATAAGACAGGAAAGATCGGAGTGATCAATGTGGCCTTTTCCGCCGACACCCTGCCGAAACTGCTCAGCATTCACGACTCTTTCAGCGTCTTAATCCACTATGACCAGAACCTCTTGCAGCAATACCGGAAAACCCTGGAAGGCTTAGAACAAACCAAGAGGGCTCTGATCCTGGAAAAAAATCTGCTCGACGACTTTATCAACCAAGCTAGTCAGGAAAAAAAAGCTGTCGAACAAACCAAACAGGAAAAAAAAGAACTGCTTGCCCAGATTCGGACCCAGACAAAACTGCATGAACAGGCAGCACAAGAGATTGAGAAGGCGGCTGGAGACTTGTCAACCCAACTTGCAACTATGAAGCAGAAAAAAGTGCTCTTCAGTCAGGGATTCCTCATGAACAAGGGCTGGCTGCTACTTCCGGTGAGTGGAAGAGTGCTCACCCTTTATGGACAATCCACTAAAAACAAAATGGGAGTTGAAGGTGTATCTGCCGGTATTTCCATTGAGGCACCTGATGGAACAAAGGTCAAAGCGATATTTGAGGGCACCATCCACTACGCCGGATATCTTCGAGGATACGGCAATACTATCATCATCGACCATGGCTTTGAATATTACACCGTTACCTCCAGGATAGAAAAGCTTTTGAAAGAAGAAGGCGATGCGGTTAAGGCAGGAGAGAACATTGGGATTATGGGTGAGACAGCCACCCTGGTGGAAGAAGGGTTATATTTTGAAATCCGTCATGGCGCCGAGACCGAAGACCCGCTACTCTGGCTGGATAAAAATAAACTGTCCCTCCCCTGACACAGCACACTTGAATGATTACTTTTCTTTGTGTCAAAAAGCATCCTGCCGCCTGATAGATGGCAACAGATCTTCAATCAGAGCCAGACTTAATACTTAACCTAAAAATTCATTAAAAAAAAATCGATATGCACCAACCAATCAGTTCTTTGCTTCGTTATGGAATCCTGACCATTCTCACCTTCTGCCTGCCCCTTCAGATCCATGCCGAAATCTCAGAGGGAGAACGCCAATCCACCTACCAGCAGCTTGAAACTTTTGCCAATGTCTTAAGTATTCTTCAAGAAAATTATGTGGATGACATTGATGCCAAGAAGGTTATGGAAGGAGCCATCAGTGGCATGCTGTTCTCCCTTGATCCTCATTCGTCCTATCTCAAACCTGAAGATTTCAAGGAACTACAAGAAGAGACAGAAGGAAGCTTCAGCGGCATCGGCATTGAAGTCTCCATTGAGGAAGGAATTCTTACCGTGGTCTCTCCTATCGAAGAGACTCCGGCAGACCGAGCCGGTCTGAAGGCAAAAGACCTGATCATCAAGATCGATGGCGAGCCTACCCAAAGTATGAGCCCCATGGATGCCATCAAAAAACTACGGGGACCGGAAGGGACAAAAGTCATCCTCACCATTCATCGCGAAGGCTGGGAAGAGCTGAAGGATTTTACCCTGACCCGTGCGAACATTCCTTTACACAGTGTCAAAGACAGCTTTTTGGAACCGGGACTGGCTTATATCCGCATCACCAATTTCCAGAGCCAGACCACAGAAGAGGTTAAAAAGGCCTTGCAGAAACTGCAGAAAGAACACCCTGTCAACGGACTGATTCTTGACTTGCGCAACAACCCCGGCGGCCTGCTCGACCAAGCTGTTTCAGTCACGGATATTTTCCTGGATGAGGGGCTGGTGGTCTATACCAAAGGACGGGTCAGGGAACAGAACATGACCTTCCAGGCTCACAGTAATGGCGGCAAAAACCTTTTTCCTCTGGTCGTCCTCGTCAATGAAGGCTCGGCAAGCGCCTCCGAAATCGTGACCGGTGCCATTCAGGACCACAAACGAGGCATTATTGTCGGCACCAAGACCTTTGGCAAAGGTTCTGTGCAGACCATTCTTCCCCTGCCGGAAGGTGCAGGCCTGCGGATGACCACTGCCCGTTACTACACCCCAAACGGCCGCTCCATTCAGGCCACCGGAATCACCCCGGATGTGGTAGTTCCCTTTGCCTCCAGCGATGACACTGGCAAGAAAAGCAAACCGCCTGTTACCTTAAAAGAAGCTGACCTGAAAAACCATATTCCCAACCCGAATCAGGCTCAAGAGCCAGCTCAGACTCCTGAGCCCCAAACAGAACAAGAACAGGCCCCCATTATCCTGAATGAGCCAGACAACACCGAAATACCGGCCGGCAATTCCGAGATCCGGCTGGAAAAAGACAATCAACTCCGCTCAGCCCTGAATATCTTGAAAAGCCTGAAGATTTACTCCACGGCTAATAACAAAAAGGTACCTGCAGAGGAGGGAACCGCCCCGATAACAGAATAAAATGGTTGTCTTATTCAAGCACAATGGTCTTACACCTGAACAAGTCAGGATACTCATATCCGTTCTCTTAACCTGAACAATTCAGACTCAACGTCCTTTTCATATGCAGAGGGCACTGCCAATTCATCGCAAATGTATAGTATCCCTCGTGCTCTTGCGCACACTATCGTTGCCGTTTTCCTCTCCTGGATGTTTTTCATGGCGGGCTGCACCTCTTTCAGCCATCTTACCCGGATTCCCCCTGAAGACCATGACGGACCCCAGGCAATCCATTGCAGTGCCTGTCATATGCAGCAGTATCAGGAGTGGATTGGAACAGCTCATGCCAGGTCCTTCAGCAACAAGTCTTTCCAGGAAGCCACCGAAACTCCGGAAGAAGATAGTTGCCTGAGATGTCATGTCCCTCTGGGCATCCATGAGAGGGAAGCAGAGGCTCGCTCCTTCCATCGTGACGAAGGGATCAACTGCATCAGCTGTCACCTCTCTCAAGGAAAGATGCACGGCCCCCATAAAAGTTCCGCCCTGTTCACCCCGCATCCGATAGAGCAGGATCCATTTTATCTGACCCCAGCCCTCTGCGCCACCTGTCATGAAGAGACCTATTCTCAGTGGAAGAAGGTCGCAGCAGAACAAAATCTGAGGAGCTGCCAGCAATGCCACCAATCCACTAAACAATGTTATGTAAGCCAAGGGACCAATCTGTTTTCCAATGTCCTGGTCTCTTTTGAAGAAAAGGTCATGGCATGCAACCATTCAATCACTCTGGAAAAGATGTCCAACTTTCCAGACGGTGTCAACATGACCGTTCATGCCTCGCAAAAAGTGAAAAACACACCAACTCTTACAATAAAGATCCGCAACAACCTGCCCCACAACCTACCCACGGGAACCTTTGGCAAAAAGGAGGTCCAGCTCTCGCTGCTTTTCTTCAAAGGTGATTCTCAGGTGGCAGAAAAGAGACTGCTGGTCAGTGATGAAGGAAAAGCTCTTGTTGCCGGTGAAACAAAAAATCTCATTGTTCCACTTTCACATGAGGAGAGTGGCGCCGACACCCTACGCCTGCAACTGGAACGTCACAGCTCTAATGATCCTGAAAGGCCACCCATAGTCCTGTCTTCAAAGATCATAGATTCCATCCACGAGGCTTTTTATTAATCTCATGCGAAAATTCACCATACCAACCACATTCTCTTCTGATTTTATCGCTGCGCTCAGTGAATTGAATCAGGAATTTTCCGATAGCTATGGAGAAATCTCTGAGATTTACGGCTCATTCCAGGAAGGCGCCTTTAACTCGGCATGACCGGCAAAATATCTTCCGGCTGTCAACCGAAAACAGTTTCAACATCACGTCGCCCTTGCCCGGGAAAAGGGTATCGGCTTTAACTACTTGTTCAATGCCCCCAGTTACGCTAACCTGGAATACACCCATAAAGGTCGAAGAGAACTGGCAGCACTTCTAGGCTTTCTGGTGGATGCTGGGGTCGCTTCCGTAACCGTTGCCATCCCCTACCTGATTGAAATTATCAGCAGTACATTTCCCCAGCTCGAGGTAGTGACCTCAACCATCGGCTACGTGGGAGCCGTGGCCGGGATCAATCAGTATCACGAAGCCGGAGCCTCCCGGGTGGTATTGGATGTGGAGGTGAACCGTGATTTTCAGTTTTTACGAAAGGCATGTGCAGCAAGCCCGGTGCCGCTGGAGATCATCGTCAATCCCGTTTGTATCAGCCAGTGCCACTTTAAGTACAACCATTACTGCGTGGCCTCCATGGGCTCCCAGAGTTATCTGCGCGGCGGGGCAGGGATTCCTTATAATCAAAATTATCTCAATTGGTGCTTCCTGCAGAAACTTCAGAAAGAGGCAGAATTTCTCAAAAGCCCCTGGGTACGACCGGAAGACCTCTATCTCTGGGAAGAGGCCGGCCTTTCCTATTTCAAAATAGCGGGCCGGGGACTCCCCGGCCCTGAGATCCTGCGTCTCTGCCGCAGTTATCTAGCCAGGGACTTTTCCGGCAACCTGCTGGAGCTGTTAGGATGGCCGCACTGGCTTGCCTTTCGCGACAACAACGATGGCACCCGACTCCCGGTTTTAGATGTGATCCTTGACAATAAGGCACTGGACGGATTTCTTGATTTCTTTGCCAGAAAAAGACCCCAGTGCCGGCTTGGCTGCGACCAGTGCGGACATTGCCTGGCCTGGAGCCGGAAGGCTCTAAGTTTTAACGATGAAGCCCTGAAAGATAAATATATTTTGAACATGTCCTGTAATCTCAGACACCTGGCGCAGGACATCCCGTCCGCCCAGGAAACCCAGCAGGTGATCACCAGCTGGCAGGAACAGGCCGCTGAACAGGTAATCGAAGATAACCAGACGCATTCTGGTCACCGGCGGGACCGGAGTTGTGGGCAGACCACTGGTGGCAGCCCTGTGCGCAGCCGGAAATGATGTTGTCATCCTCAGCCGCAAGGCCCCAAAAAGCGTGGATGCTCCGCACAGTTCCTGCATTCATCTGGAAGGAGATGTCTCCCGACTCCAGCTTGGTCTGGATGCAGATACCTATCAAACGCTCTGCAACTCGGTGGATACCATCTTTCATCTGGCGGCCCGCACCGATTTCAAAGGAGCATCGGTGACTGATTATGCAGCGGTCAATATCAACGGTGTCAAAAATATCTACGCCCTGGCTGAGGAAGCAGGCGCCCACCTCCATCACATCTCCACCGCCTTTGTCGCGGGAAACTTTGCTGGATTCTTTCAAGAGGATGATCTTGATCGTGGCCAGACGTTTCGTAACGGCTATGAGGAGAGCAAATTCAGAGGTGAACAATACCTCCATACCCAGATTGCCTACAAGAAGACAACGGTCGGCTCCGCTGTGACCATCTACCGGCCCGGTATTATCCTGGAACGGCACCCCTCGCAGGACTCGATCAACACCTTTGGCCCCTTTATCTTTCTTGACGGCGTCTTCCGCATCCTGCTCGCCTCCAGGCGCCGGAATCAAGACGATACAGCTATCAGAATCCGGGGGGACGCAACCTGCTCCCTGCCCTTTATCTTTGACGATGACGTGGTCAAGGCCATCATGCGAATCTCGGCTGCCCCTGAAATTCATGGCAGGACCTTCCATCTGGTGAGCAGCCAACCCTGTCCCAACAAGATGCTGGAGGATGTCTTTAATGATGCCTTTGGCCGGCAAGTGGCCCGTCTGGTCGAGGCCAACTCTTTCAAAGAGCAACCTGCATCTCCTGCGGAAAAGGTCATGACCCAGAAGACCGCTATGTACGACGCCTATCTCGATCTGCACATACAGCTTGACCGGACTCATCTCGAAGAAATAATGAGTCAGCTCTGGCGACCGGCCATCTCAGAAGATGAGTTGCTCTCAGCCTTCACTCTCTATCTGGCCAGTAAAAAAGAGAACAATGCCGACCTGGTTTTCCTTTCAGCCACCAAGCGCACGGCCATTGAAGACTATTTCGAAAAATTCCTGCCCATCTTTTACGGGCAGCAACTCATCGCCGGTCTTGCATCCCTCTCCTGCAAGTTCTGGCTTGATGTTCAGGGCTGTACCCGCCGCACTCTGGAGATCAGCCAGGGACGGCTTATTTCAATTTCCTCCGAACATCAGGGCACCTTTGGCTATAGGGTTAATCCATCCTCGTTTCTCCAGATGGTAAGCGGCAAACTCTCACCCCAGCAAGGTTTCTTCCAAGGTGATATCAGCTTGGAAGGCAACACCATGGAGGCCCTGCACACCGCCTTTGGTCGAATACGATTTTACCGGGATACAATCCTTATCCATCCCGATCTGTACCATCCTGGCAGAAGATGATGGCCTGCTGGCAACACCAGCCGATCTGCCGAGACCAAACGACATCATCCATAAAACCATCCGGGGCACCGATCACTTCTTTTTAAGACGTGAGGAAGAGGTCGCGACCCTGATTGCGGAGTTTATCCTTTCTCTTGAACTCAAAGGAGGAAAGACTGATGGGTGAAGAACTTGCTTGTAGCCCCTGCGTGATATCTAGCAGGCGCCGCTCAAGAAAACAGCCGGAAAAAATTGGCTGTTTTCTTGAAGCGGCATAAGGTGCCGTAAGTTCAAAGAGCAAGAGTTTGCTCTTTGAACAACGGCACCTAAAATCCCAGTTCCTTCAAGAAATTTTCGTCTTGAGACCAGTTTTTCCGCACCTTGACCCAGAGCTTTAACAGCACCTTCTGATCCAGCAGTTTTTCTATATCCTTACGGGCGGCAATACCGATACTCTTCAGTTTCAGGCCACCCTTGCCGATGACAATCCCCTTCTGCGACTCCCGCTCCAGCACGATGGCGGCATGGATTGTGATCAGCCCCTTCACTGGGTCTTCCTTGAACGATTCAATGAGCACCGCCGAGGAATAAGGCACCTCCTCACCCGTAAGCAGAAACACCTTCTCCCTGATAATCTCCGCCACCAGAAAACGCTCCGTGGCATCAGTGGGGATATCCTCAGGATAATAGCGCGGCCCGATGGGCAAGACCTGCAGCAGCTCGTCCAGCAAGCGGTCCGTTCCGTCGCCATGGAGAGCGGAGATGGGAATGATCGCATGAAAAGGGAAGATCTCGGCATAGGCCTGGATCAGGGCCAGCAGTTTTTCCTTGTTCAGCAGATCGACCTTGTTCAAAAGCAGGATCACCGGACAGCTCACCTGCTCCATATATCCGGCCAGCTCCTGACCCTTCTCCTTTTTCAAACGATCCGGCAGAGGCAGGGAGACATCAATCATGTAGATCACCGCATCCACCCCGTGCAGACTGTCCATGGCAATACGCACCATCTCCTGATTCAACGGTTCACGGGCCTTATGCAGACCAGGGGTGTCAAGGAGAACGATCTGATACCCCTCAGCATTGACAATCCCCAGGATCCGGTTGCGGGTGGTCTGGGGCTTGGGGGTGACGATAGAGATTTTCTGCTCCAATAGAGCATTCATCAGGGTTGACTTGCCGGCATTGGGAGGGCCGACAATGGCAACCATCCCGGAACGTATTTGTTTCTCATCCAAGTCCATCATAACGAACTGATTCTCCCATCAATAAAAAAGTTAGCGCACAGAGCGAATAAAAGTGTTCAAAACAACAAACAATACTATAAAGTATATGGTTCGCTTCGTCATTCGCTTATCACCTTTGGCGAACAATTAAGCCGTTGTAAAAAATAACATGGCCAATGGAATGACAAAAACGGCATAAAGTGCCGAAAAGAAATTTGCATAAAAGGTCAATTTATTTCTTAACGGCCCCTAAACTTTTCACTTTCACTATTCAACGTTCTCATGACAACAGCTGGAAAAATCATCGAATATCTGGACGGCGGCAAGTTTATCTGCGCCTTTGTCACCGAGGCCCAGGAAAAACGGCTGCGGCTGATCAATCAGACCGGTCGCGAGATCAACCTGCCCCTCTCTCGAGTGCTGCACATCTCTAAACGCACCCATTCCATAACTGGTGACCGGGAAGAAATGCTCAAACAACTGCAGGAGGCCGCAGACAAACGCAAGTCTTTGGTGGAGACGATTAATCTTGAGGAGATCTGGGAACTGACAACGGACGAGGAAACGGCAGCCTTTGAACCACTATTTCTGGCAGAACTGACCTTTGGCAGCGATACGGATGACAACATGGTGGCAGCCTTTATCCGTTGCGTCTTCTCCGACCGATTATATTTCAAGTTCCGGGAAGGAGAGATCCACGCCCACTCCCGAGAGCAGGTCGAACAGCTCCGCCTCCAGCACGAGAAAGAACAGAGCAAACATACCCTGCTGACCAATGGTGCCATGGCCATCTCCAGGCTGATGCAGGACGAAGAAATCGACGCCGACCTCAAACCCGTCCTTGATCAATGCCTGGCGGTACTCCAGGACTTCTACCTTTTTGCAGGTGATGCCCCTCAGGCCGCCATGGCCAGGGAGCTGCTGAAAATGGCCGGCCTCCATGACCCTCATGCCCCCTTTCATCTTCTGGTAAAGGCTGGAATCTGGGAGCCCAATGAGAACATCCCCCTGCTCCGCCAGGAGATTCCCACGATCTTCTCCCTTGCAGCCAGACAGCAGGCAGAAATGCTCCTGCAAAAGGGAACCTCTGATCTGTTCAGCGATCTGGGCCGGATGGACCTCACTGCATTCAAGCCCATGACCATTGATGGCGCCACGACCCTGGACTATGACGACGCCCTGACCATCACGGAAGAGGTCGCTCCTGCACCGTCCATGGTGCCCGCGACACTGGAACATTCCTGCCCTGCGGCTGTCAACTATCTGGTGGGCGTCCATATCTCTGATGTCGCCCACTATGTCAACCCGGAAGATCCGCTTTTTCAGGAGGCCATGCACCGTGGCACCTCCCTCTATTTTCCCGAAGGACAGATCCCCATGCTGCCCCGCCATCTCTCCCAGGGAATCTGCAGCCTGATCCAGGGCGAGATCCGGGCCACCATCAGCCTGATGATTCTGTTGTCACCAGAGGCAGAGGTACTGCGGGTACGGATCAAACCTTCCATCATCAAAGTGGCCAGACGCCTTACCTATGAAGAAGCCGACCGGCTGATCGAAAGAGACGATTGGGAACTGCAGACCTTGAACATGCTGCGTATCAAACTGCGCGAGAAACGAGTGGCGGCAGGTGCCCTCCTCCTCCCCTTCCCCGATGTGAATATTTCAGTCAGTGGCAATAGCACTGTCCAGGTCACTCTGAGCGACACCGACACCCCGGCCCGCACTCTGGTATCGGAGATGATGATCCTGGCCAATACCGAGGCGGCACGATTCGTTGCCGACCGGATGGCGCCCGGACTCTTCAGGGCCCAGGGTCCGCCCCGGAAACGACTGGTACAGGGCCTGGACAACGACCTCTTCCTAAACAGCCTGCAGCGCAAGCAGCTTTCCCGCGGCGAACTGCTCACCGAAGCCAAGGCTCACAGCGGACTTGGGGTTGGACAGTACACCACCATCACCTCACCGATCAGAAGACTCCTTGATCTGCTGATGCAGCACCAGCTCCACTCCCTGATCAGACGTGAGGATCTGCGCTTCAATGAAAAGATGTGCAAGGATTTCACCGCCGTCATCAGCCGGACCCTGGCTTCCGCCAATGCGGTCAAACAACAGCGCCACCGCTACTGGCTCCTCAAATACCTTGAGGCCAGGAAAGGGGCCAGCATGAATGCCCTGGTCCTTGATGCCACCCCCAGACGGATCTTCCTCCTGCTCACCGACATCCTGCTGGATATTGATATCCCGGCCCCCGCCGGCCAGATTCCGGAACCGGGTGCCATGGTGCAGGTAAAAATAGCCAAGGTGGACGCCCTCGATAACAGCGTCCGCTTTGAATGGTAGGAGATCGGAAAGGGCAATATGCGTGCCAGACAGAATCTGCCTGGCAACGCATATTGGCGAATTCTGTCTAATACTCTGTATTCTTCGTGAAGGAAACAACTACAGTCAATGCCAATAAGACAATTAAATGACAGAGAAGTTGTTATCCTATTCGTTGAATATATGGCAACTAATTTTAATGAAGGTCTTGAAATCGAAACGTTTCCTGATGAGCAACATCCAGGTGATATAGACGCTATAGCTGGTAAATATGCTATTGAGCATACGAGCATCGACTTCATTCATAAACAATCTAGAGATTCAACATGGTTTTTACAGGCATTCAATACGTTGGAGCAAGAATTCACCGAGGTGTTGCATTTTGGACTTTTCTTAACTCTGCCATATAATAGCATTCAAAAAGGGGCGGACTGGCAAGGACTGAGAACAGCATTACATAACTGGATAGCTGATGAATCTATAAACCTAGCAGATGGTTCGCACATTATTTCAAATATTCCTGGAGTTCCATTTGAGTTTCATGCAAGAAAGACGCATTCAGGAAAAACAGGACTTTCATTATTGCGTTTTGCCCCTATACTTGATGATTTTCCATCGCGTTTACGAAATCACCTTGATCGGAAGATAAAAAAACTCGCCCCATATAAATGTAAAGACAAATCCACCATTCTTCTGATCGAGTCTGACTGTATCGCATTTATGAATGAAGGAATTATGTGGGATAGTTTAAGTGACGCTTACCCTGAAGGCTTACCTACTGGTATAGATAATGTTTGGTTTGTACATACTTCCATGCCTAAAGACATCCTATTCTTTAACATGAACGGGGCCTTTAAAAGATAACCATAGTATCAACGCTGACATCAAAATGCCTTCATATCTTCTTTAAAGTTTTACCTGCATCCCCATGAAAATCCCGACACCCAAACTCGCAACAACAAACACCTCATCCTTTCTGCTCTGCTCTGGCATAGGCCTCTTGCTCCTGCTCACCACCCCTGCCTCTGGTGCCGAACCCATGAAAATTACAGTTGGTGACTTTGCAGCTGAGAGCTTGAGAGGATGGGAGGAAAAGAGCTTTTCCAGCAAGACCGATTATCAGCTTATCACGGAGGGAAAGGAAACAGTCGTCAAGGCCACCAGCCAGGCGGCCGCATCCGGGCTGTTCAAAAAGCAGCGCATCGATCTGCAACAAACCCCCTATCTGAACTGGCGCTGGCGCGTTGACAAGCCCCTGCATTCCCTCGATGAACAGACGAAATCCGGCGATGACTATGGGGCTCGGATCTATGTGGTCGTTGACGGAGGACTGTTCTTCTGGAAGACCAAGGCCATCAATTATGTCTGGGCCTCCTCCTCGCCTAAAGGAAAGAGCTGGCCCAATGCCTTTGCCGGCAAAAGCGCCATGATGCTGGCCCTCCGTTCATCAACAGACGAGGCAGCTACCTGGTATCAGGAAAAGCGCAATGTCGCTGCCGATCTCAAAGAATTCTTTGGCACAGAGATCAGATATATTGATGCCATAGCCATCATGACCGATACCGACAATAGCGGCCAAGAGACAAGCGCCCAGTATGGCGACATCTTTTTCTCGGGCGACTGATGGCAGGCTTTGTGGATAAAGGGAATCTCTGACCATCGACCATTTCCCATTCTCCCCAGTTCATCCGGGGTAATTGGCCCATCAATGCGTTTTACCATTGCATTCCTGCCAAAAAGACCTATTGTGTTTCTTTCTTTATTCCTACAATGACACCTTGCGCCAACCCCAGAACACCAGACATGAGCACCTTTAAATATTATGAGTAAACAGCTTGAACAGGAAGTAGCCAAACGGCGAACCTTCGGCATCATCAGCCATCCGGATGCCGGAAAGACCACCCTTACCGAAAAGCTCCTCCTCTTTGGCGGCGCCATCAATCTGGCCGGGGCCGTCAAGTCGCGCAAGATAGAACGACGCGCGACCAGCGACTGGATGGCCATCGAGCAGGAACGCGGCATCTCGGTCACCACCTCGGTGATGAAATTCACCTATCGGGATTACGAGATCAATCTGCTCGACACCCCCGGCCATCAGGATTTCTCCGAAGATACCTATCGGGTGCTCACCGCCGTTGATTCTGCAATCATGGTTATCGACAATGCCAAAGGGGTTGAGGCCCAGACCGAGAAACTGATGGAGGTGTGCCGCATGCGCAACACGCCGCTGATCACCTTCATCAACAAACTGGATCGCGAAGGGATGGAGCCCCTCGACATCCTGGCCGAGATCGAAGAAAAACTGCAGATCGAATGCGCCCCCATGTCCTGGCCCATAGGCATGGGTAAGACCTTCAAGGGTGTCTACAATCTCTATCGCAAGCAACTCCACCTGTTCACCCCGGGCCAAGAATCCCGTGGCCAGCTGGGAATCACCATCGAATCCCTGGATGATCCGCGCCTTGATCAACTCGTGGGGGCACATCAGGCCGACGAACTGCGCACAGACCTTGAGCTCCTGGCCGGGGCGGCCAACCCCTTTGACTATGACCACTTTATAAAGGCCAATCAGACCCCGGTCTTCTTTGGCAGCGCCGTCAACAACTTTGGAGTCCAGGAACTGCTTGACGCCTTTGTAGAATTGGCCCCTCCTCCCAGCCCAAGAGCTGCTATAACCCGTGATGTGGAGCCAACGGAGGAAGACTTCTCTGGTTTCGTTTTCAAGATTCAGGCCAACATGAACCCGGCCCATCGCGATCGTATCGCTTTTTTCCGGATCTGCTCCGGTAAATTCACCCGCGGTATGAAGGTGCGACATCATCGCCTGGACAAAGACATCAATTTGGGAAATGCCACCATTTTTATGGCCCAGGACCGGGCCAACGTGGAAGAGGCCTGGCCTGGAGACATTATCGGCCTGCACAACCATGGCACCATCAAGATCGGCGACACCTTTAGCCTCAAGGAACCGCTCAAATTCACCGGCATTCCCAACTTCGCACCTGAACACTTTCGCCGGGTCTTACTAAAGAATCCCCTGAAGATGAAGCAGCTCCAGAAGGGACTGATTCAGTTGGCAGAAGAAGGGGCGGTCCAGGTATTCCGTCCACTCATCGGTGCTGATTATATCATGGGAGCGGTAGGCGTTCTTCAATTTGAAGTCACTATGGCCCGGCTGAAAAATGAGTACGGTGTAGATGCTGTCTATGAACCGATTAGCTATCAGGCCGCACGCTGGGTAACCTGCGCAGACTCAAAAAAGATGGCGGAATTTGAAAGAAAAAATCAGGCGGCACTGGCCCGGGATGCGGAGGGATTCCTTACCTATCTGGCCCAGAATGAGTGGATGCTGAACTTTTTCATGGAAAAATGGCCAGCCATTGAATTCCATAAGACGAGGGAGAATATTTAGGAGCAGTTACGAAACAGCGGGTGCTGTTTCGGCTGTTCTGCTTACTGCTCCTTATGCCGTTTATTAGCGAATAATCGTCTTTTTGATTATTCGCTAATAAACGGCCAGTGGGTTGCAAAGACCAACTACCTTTGTGTTACTGCTCCACCAGTGATTGAGCAAACCAACACCTCTTATGTCGTAGTTTCTTCCTGTTCTTCATCATCAATAAAAACAAGGGCCTGTCCTTCGGAGAGAGCCGTGGCCACCTTTTTTCTGGCAGTGGTGATAATCCGCTGAATAGTCCCTCGCGATACCCCCATGAACTGCCCAGCCTCTTCCTGAGTTAATCCGTCACGATCACAAAGCCTGAGTACCTCAAGTTCATCACGATACAGTTCTACCCGATCAAGCTTACTTAAAGGAGTACCGGTTGGCTTAAAGGCCCGTCCACAAAAATTCCCCTGACAATGTCGTATTTTTTTTGGTCGTGGAGACATTTTTTTTATTTTTTACAGTTAAAATAAATAAATATGGCAGTTTGCATGCATTTCAACACACAGACTGCCATCACACATATCTACATCATATACTGCAGATAACGCAAAAAATCAAATATTCAATCAATGATGGCAATTACTGCCGCCACCACAGACTTGATCCGCATGCATCATTGGCAATTTACCCGCCACAAAATGTTCAATAACTGTTGCTGCATCAGGGATAGTGCCCTTATCGGCCCAGTAAACATCAATACCCACCTTGTTAAATCCCCGTAAAGGGTTAGCGCCCATACCGCCCACCACAATGACATTCACATTGGCGGTACTGAGGGTATTCACCGGGACCATGCAGCCACCTGCTCCATGTTCAGGTGTCGGAATCATTTCCACCGTCTTGATATTTTTATCATCATCCAGTTCAACAACAGTAAAGACATCACAGTGGCCAAAATGTTCTGAACGATTTGCCTGCATGCCTCCTGGATTATTTGTCGGAATAGCTATACGCATTTTTCATTTCTCCTTGTTTAACCGGAAGCCCCGGATTTATAAAAGTTTATCCACACTTGCCAGCCCCCGCATACTTTGCGGGAACTTTACTCTCAATAGTTCTTATTCCTTCAGCCTGACTGTCAAGACCGGCATAGGATTTTTTTTCACTACTCCCCGAGCCACACTGCCAAGAAGCAGGTCATCGATCATGCTGTGCCCATGGGTTCCAAGTACCACCAGATCAAAACCACCCTCTATTGCCGTCTGCACAATCTGTTCAACCGGATGACCGACTTTAACCACCACCTTCGGCTCCACTGCACAGTTTTCCAATTCACTCCCTGCTTCCGCGCAGACTGAATGAATACGTGCAATCACACTTTTTCTACTTTCCTCAAGACCTTCAGTATAAAAGGTACTCAGCTTCTCCCGACCGAAATGGCTGACAAGATCATACCCCATTCCCGCAGACATCTCCTCCACCAAATCCGGAATTACATTGATAACAGTCAATTCAGCTCCATACTCATGAGCCAGACTGAGCGCATAGCGCGCCGCCTGTTTAGCAGTTTGGGAAAGGTCTGTTGCATACAATATTTTTTTAAACAAAGGTTGTTTCATCTCGCCTCCAATGGCAGCATCCTCTCACCGTTATTTTTTCTATAAAAAATCTGTCCCATGAAACTGTCACCTAAAACATTACCACTTCCCATTCACTGTTCAACAGGCACCGGGCCGAAAAAAACATCTGTAAACTTGACATACCATGCTGCTGCCTGCACCTGAATAATGTAGGAAACAGCAATAACCAGGGCCGCATCCGCTCCTTGAGTTCCAAAGGCATTAATGGATATGGCAAGGGCAATAGATAAATTCCGCATCACCGTTCCATAGACCAGTGCGATAGCATCTCCACGGGAAAACAGCATCCTGCCTGCAATGGTACCAATAATGAAATTCGCCGCATACAACAACAGCAGGGGTTGTAGAATCCGCCAGAGTACCGCCGGATCTTGGGATAATTGTTGCGCCTTCAGGGCAATGGCGACAAAGACGATACCAAGCACACCAACCGTAGACAGGGAAGGGAAACGTGGAGCCCAGGTCTTCTTAAATTCCTGCTGTCCATATTTCTTCAGAAAATAAGAGCGGGTTAAATACCCAAAAACCATGGGGATAAAAACAATGTAGACAATCTGTTTGACAACCAAGACTATATCCATATCCACCTTGGTTCCCATGAGCATCTTTACATACAACGGTGTTGCCAGAGAGCCTAGAGTGAGACCGATGACAGTCATATTAATGGCCGCGCCCATATTCCCTTTGGCAAAACCGGTCCAGGAAATGGTCATACCACTTGTGGGCAGCAATGAAGCTAACAATAAACCAAGAGCTAAATAATGATTGTCAGGAAAAAAATAAAGCCCAAGTCCATAGGCGAGAAAAGGGACCAAACAAAAATTTATCACCTGGGTCAAAACTTGTAATTTAACATTTTGTGGGTATGCACTTGACTCAAGTGGCCACTACATATAGTATCTCTAATTATGGAGGATTACCCCGAAAACTTGCTCGAATTTGAGCATCGGTTTGCGACCGAGGAAGACTGCCGCCAATATTTTCT
>Ga0180732_1000100_pt1 | contig 88800 bp, 96 predicted proteins | sample KR11_01MetaG_FD_148674 | JGI IMG/M metagenome (GOLD analysis project Ga0180732, IMG submission 148674) | Groundwater microbial communities from the Olkiluoto Island deep subsurface site, Finland - KR11_0.1 MetaG | ecosystem: Environmental > Aquatic > Deep subsurface > Groundwater | place... | reverse complement strand
CTCGTCCAGTTATCACACTCACAGGAAGCGCGTCAATAACAATAACAAAAGGCGACGCATACACAGACGCGGGAGCTACCGCTGAAGACATTGAAGACGGAAATATAACTTCTAACATTGTTAAGACGGGAACAGTTGATACATCTGCATCAGGAACATATACAATTAGATATAATGTTACAGACTCGGGAGGACTAATAGCGATTGAAGTAATCCGAACTGTTATAGTCCAAGACCCGGTTGTTCCTCCAGTCAATACTCGTCCAGTTATCACACTCACAGGAAGCGCGTCAATAACAATAACAAAAGGCGACGCATACACAGACGCGGGAGCTACCGCTGAAGACATTGAAGACGGAAATATAACTTCTAACATTGTTAAGACAGGAACGGTTGATACGAACACATCAGGAACATATACAATTAGATATAATGTTACAGACTCGGGAGGACTAATAGCGATTGAAGTCACAAGAACCGTCATAGTCCAAGACCCAGTTGTTCCTCCACCACCTCCACCTCCGCCTCCAACCTGTGTTGGATGTGGCGGCGGGCCACTCGATATTAGGATAATTATATTTAATGAAAAAGTTACAAAGGTAAATGAAAATACGGCATTTGTAACATGGAGTACTAATTTACCGGCAACCAGTCGTGTAGCATATGGGTTAAATTCATTTAAAAACAAAACAATAGATATAAATAAAGAAGATTATGACTATGGAAATACGACCGCAGAATTTACAGCATTAACAAAAACACATAGCATGTTAATAACAAATCTTGCATCTGGAGTAAAATATTATTTCAGGCCAAATTCTGATAATAGTAATTCTCCTAGAGTAATTGGTATAGAACTTGAATTACCAATAGCTCCGGTTAATGGGCAATGTAATTATTTGTTGGAGTTCTTAAAAATTGGGGCAAACAATAATCCACAGGAGGTAATAAAACTCCAAAGATTTTTGAAAGATTATGAGGAGTTTGAAAATCTAGAAGTTACTGGATTCTTTGATCAAAAAACATTTGATAATGTTTCAGAATTCCAAATTAGATATGGTTCAGATGTATTGTCTCCATGGAGACACGAAGAATCAACCGGGTTTGTTTATATAACTACAAAGAAAAAAATAAATGAAATTTATTGTCAAAGAGAATTCCCATTATCAGAGGCAGAAAAAGAGGAGATAGGAAGATTTACTGAAGAAAGAGAAAAAGTAATACAAGAAGCTGAAAGGGAAGGACTTGAATTAGAGGATATAATTGGTAAAGCAGAAGAAAAGCCAGGAGAATCAATATTGGCCACAACTGAAGAGACAAGGGGGGTTACAGCAACACCATCTACTGTAATAACAGGAGCCAGAAACTTGGTTGCGGGGGTTGCAAAAGTATCAGGACAGGTGGTTGGTTCAATTGAGAAAGTAGCACAAGATACGGCAAGGGGTGTTTACAGGGGACTCTTAAACCTTTTTGGATTTTCTAGTAATTTCTACGAATGCGTAAATAAATAGATTTTTCACTTACTAATATAAAAAAAATAAAAGCCAAAATCTCAATGAGATTTTGGCTTTTTCGAAAACGAAAAGAACAGTTTAAAAAAGGGATGAAAAAACTCTAAATGAGTTTTTTCATTTGAGCAGAAGCATTTTCTGCCGGAGGAATTTATTTTCTGTTTGTAATGTATAAAAATAAATTCCACTTGGCAAACCAGTTGCATCAAAATTAATTTCATATCGGCCTATATTTTTGTATTCATTGACCAATGTAGAAACATTTTGACCAAGTGTATTGTAAACATCAATTTTGACATTACCAGCTTCCGGTAATTCATAATGAATTATAGTTGTCGGATTAAATGGATTCGGATAATTTGCCAGAAAATATTTTGTAGGCAAACTTTCATCATTAAATGATGTTATACCAACTGTCATGAAGTTCCATGTAGGAGACCACTCACTCGCGCCGGCAGAGTTCCGCGCCCTCACACGCCAATAGTATGTTTTAGCATGTGAAAGACCAGACACTACTACCCATCTCCAAGTTGTTGTTTTCTCGAAAACTAGTGAAGAGAAATCATCGGATGTACTTACTTGTACATCATACAGATTTTCCTCACTTGATTTGTACCACCATAATGTAACATTCAATTTTTGCCCGGTGGCATTATTTTTCGGGGACGAGAGTACGGGTGGTGCTGGAATACTTAATAAAGTCGTAAAACTCCAACTCTCGGACCACTTACCTGTTTTGATACTATCGCTAGCCACGACACGCCAGTAATATTTTGTGTTTTCATCAAGTTCTGATATCACCTGTGAGGTGGTATCACTAACTCTGTCATGAACAAGTAGTCCATTAACCATCATTACTTGAAGACGGTAGGTTACATGTCTCCCAATAGAAGGCACGGCTTCCCATAAAAATTTAGTCGGTATCCCGACATTCATTTTGTTATTTGTCGGCGAAACCAATGTCGGAGGATGTAGGATTGTATCAATTGTGAATAATCCAGTCGCTAATAGTTTTCCCAAATCAAAAGCGACCAAATCACCTTCAATGGGCCCGTCGTACAAGAATTTTAATTTTGCGTTGCCAGAATAAATGGACAGGTTTAAAACAATCGTGCGCCATTTCCAATTTGTAGAACCGGTAGATGTAGCTTTCCACAACTCGGTCCAACTTGTTCCACCATTAGTTGTTATTGAAATATTATATTTCATATAAGAAATGTAATATTCATTATAAGCAACATCAACTGACAAATTGGTAACACTGGTTAATGAGAATTGACTCGTTATAACCGACCCAACTTTATTTTTGTTCCATTCTCCAAATCCAATTTTCTGTTGCTCACGAGGGAGCAAATTATTTGGATTGGTTTGATTGACTGATGGGATTTTTGTAGCATCCCATCCGCCAGTGATTTCCCAACCCGCGGGAAATCCTTTTGTTTGCGCTTGCACACCTTGTGCAAGGAGAAACAAAACAAAAACGATAAAAGGAATTATTTTTTTCATTTCACGCCTCCTGCGTATTGTTATTGATTATTTATTTATTAAAATTTCAAATATCTAAATTCAATCTTATAATATCATACTTATATAAATAGTCAACTATAAAAATACCCCAACTAAAATCGGTAAAAAGTAATTCACATTCAATTTTATGCTGTGGATAACTTTTTATGATTTCCATCAAATCCCTTTATTAGAGCCATTTAAATATGTGGATAACTATATGTGACAATGTGGGATAGAGCGGTATATACTTATAGACAAGTGGGATAAAGTGGATAAGTGGATAAGTAGATAATCACTTTTATTCTTCAACTTTAAAACCTCTCAACGAGGTTTTAAAGAGGAGTGATAGATTTTAATCTCTTAAACTATGCTGATAGGAGAATATACACACACAATAGATCCTAAAAAAAGACTTTCACTTCCAACAAAGTTTCGCAAAGAGTTGGGGAAGAAAGTCGTCCTTACTCATGGGTTAGATAATTGTATTTTTATTTATACCACATCCAATTGGAAAAATTTTACAAAAAAATTATCAGAACTTTCAATGGGGCAATCTGATTCCAGAAGTTTTAATAGGTTTATGCTCGCGGGGGCGAGAGAGGCAGAAATAGATGGAGCCGGAAGAATATTAATTCCAGATTTTTTGAAAGATTTTGCTAATTTGAAAAACAAAGTCGTATTGATAGGTGTCCGCGATAGGGTTGAAATTTGGAATGATAAAGCATGGGCAGAATACAAAAAAGTAATTGAAAAACAGGCAGATACATTTGCAGAGAAATTGGGAGATATAGGAATGATCTGACACTTCGTCGCAGATAAACGCAGATTCAAAACGCAGATTTACGCAGATGAAAACAATGAAACAATTGAAAAATGATAAAAAATAGTAAAGAAAATTACAAATCACAAGCACCAAATCACAAACAAATCATAATGAACAAAACACAAAGCACAAAACAAAAAAGTTTAGAATTTAGAAATTGTAATTTAGATATTGTTTGGAATTTGTGATTTGATATTTGGAATTTTATGACAAGACACATCCCAGTTCTTTTAAAAGAAACAATAGAAAATTTAAATTTAAAAAAAGGAGATATATTTCTTGATGCGACATTAGGTGAAGGTGGTCATTCATTTGAGATATGTAAAAAATTAGATGGAGATATCAAAATCATCGGGATAGAAGCCGATATTGACGCAATAGAAAAAGCAAAAGAAAAATTTTTGACAGATAAATACATTAAAAATTCGGATTTTGTTTTTGTAGAAGAAAATTTTAGAAATCTTGATAAGGTTTTGGATAATTTGAAAATTGAAAATGTTGACGGAGTTTTGTTTGATTTAGGGGTTAGGTCAGGAAACTTTGAAGAATCAAACAGGGGTTTTACATTTCAGAAGGATGAACCTCTTTTAATGACATTTTCAAAAAAGGCAGAGTCAGTTCCTTTCACAGCCGAAGAAATAATAAACGAGTGGGAAGAAAAAAATATAAAAGATGTTTTATACGGATATGGGGAAGAAATATTTGCAAAACAAATAGCAAAAAACATTGTTTTAAAAAGAAAAATTAAACCAATAAAAACAACTTTTGAATTAATAGAAATAATTTCTTCTTCAGTACTTGAAAAATACAAAAATAGAAAAATACATTTTGCGACAAAGACATTTCAAGCCCTGAGAATAGCTGTAAACGATGAAGTTGGAGCATTGAAGGGTGGAATAAAAAAAGCATTTGATAGGGTAAAAAAAGGAGGAAGGATAGTGGTTATTTCATTTCATAGTATAGAAGATAGGGTCGTGAAAATATTTTTTAAAGAAAAAGCGTTAGAGAAAAAGGGAATTTTAATAACAAAAAAACCAATTACGCCAAGTGCCGAAGAAATATCACAAAATCCTCGTTCACGAAGTGGAAAATTAAGAATTATTCAAAAAATATGAGACAAATAGCACAAAATATAAATATGAGTTTTGGTCTCATTAATTCTATTTTAGATAAAAAATTAGTGACCAAAATTAGTAAAACAGAAAAAAGAATTTTTTGTATTGCGGTATTCCTTTTTATATTTGTGTCAATATTTTATGCATATTTTGTAAATCAAACCATAAGAAATGTTGCTAAAAGAGAAAATATTGAAAATGAGATTAAAATGACTACTTCTAATATGGCTGAATTGGAATCGCAGTATCTTTCAGGAAAAAATAATCTAACTTTAGATTACGCGTATTCTATTGGTTTTAAAAAAGTAAATAAAATAAACTATATATCTAAAGGAACAGGAACTAATGCTATAACATTGCATGGAGGAATCTAATAGTTTGTTTAGAATAAGAATAATCTCCTTTTTTATTTTGGGGTTTTTTCTTGTTCTGGTTATAAGTTTATACTTTATTCAAATTGTTAATGGAGATGATTATTCTATAAAAGCAGACAAACAATATTTGCGCCCCAATGAAAATGTTTTTGATAGGGGCTCTATTTTTTTCCAAGATAAAAATGGAATTAATGTGTCTGCCGCAACCTTAAAATTAGGTTTCATTCTTGCAATAAATCCCAAGTTAATAGACCCTTCTAAAGAACAAGAGGTCTATGAAAAATTATCTAAATTAGTTGAAATAGATAAGGGTGATTATTTTAAAAAAGTAGTCAAAAAAACCGACCCCTATGAAGAAATAGGACAACATTTAACACCAGAAATTGCTCAAAAAATAACTGAATTAAAATTAATCGGGGTGAATGTTTATAAGGAAAGATGGAGGTTTTATCCTGGGGATAATCTGGCAAGTAATGTGATAGGTTTTATAGGATTTCAAGGTGACGATTTAGCCGGTAGATATGGAATAGAAAATTATTACGAAAATATTTTATCTCGTAAAGATAAAAATGTTTATGTTAATTTTTTTGCAGAAATTTTTTCAGATGTGAGCGCAACGCTTGGTGATGATAACCAAAAAAGGGAAGGGAATATAGTTACGACGATAGAGCCGATGGTAGAAGGGTTTTTTGAAAAAAAACTAGAAGAAATAAATGAAAAATGGAATTCAAGAAAAACACTCGGTGTGATAATGAATCCGAAAAATGGAGAAATTTATGCAATGGGTATTTACCCAAATTTTAATTTGAATGATTTTTCTAATGAAAAAGATGTATCAATTTTTTCAAATCCAATTGTTGAAAATGTTTTTGAAATGGGCTCTATAATGAAACCACTTACTATGGCGTCTGGGCTAGACGCTGGTGTTGTAACGGTGGATACGGAATATGATGATAAAGGATTTTTGGTTTTGAATGGAGCAAAGATTTCAAATTATGACGGAAAAGGTAGGGGGAAGGTTAATATGCAAGAAGTTTTAAATCAATCTTTAAACACGGGGGCTTCTTTTGTTGTAAGTAAATTGGGAAATAAAAAATTTGCAGAGTATATGAAAAATTTTGGTCTCGGTGAAGAAACGGGGATTGATTTACCGAATGAATCTGTTGGGATTATAGACAACCTGAACAGCCCGAGAGATTTGGAATATGCAACGGCATCTTTCGGACAAGGAATAGCTATAAGCCCCATAACAACAGTGAGGGCACTTTCTGCTTTATCTAATGGAGGATTATTGGTAATGCCCCACATTGTTAAAAAGATAGAATATAAAAATGGGCTTACAAAAACAGTTCGTGGGGAAACAGAAAAAAGAGTAATAAAAAAAGAAACATCCGACGAAATTACAAGGATGCTTGTAGAAGTAGTTGATTCGGCGCTTTTGGGAGGGACGGTTAAATTAGAAAGATATAGTATCGCGGCAAAAACAGGTACGGCGCAAATACCTGATTCTGAAAATGGTGGATATTATAAAGATAGATACCTGCACTCATTTTTTGGGTATTTTCCGGCTTATGACCCAAAATTTATTATATTCTTAATGACGATAGAACCAAAAGAAATTGGGTTTGCTTCGCATACTTTAACACAGCCATTTATTGATACTGTTAAATTTTTAATAAATTATTATGAGATTCCCCCGGACCGATAAAAGCAATAAGGCGATAAAGCAAGAAAACAAAAAATCAAGAAAGTAAAATAATAATTTAAAATTAGGAAATTAAAATTCTTTTTGTTCTCTTTGTTGTACCGTTCGTACGAACCGCCCACTAGAAAAGTGAAGCAGTTCACTTTTTATTTTTTTTTATTTTCTCTCTATTCTCTTTGTTGTACCGTTCGTACGAACCGCCCACTAAAAAATAAATAAATTTACTTTTTCTTAACGCTTTCTTTTTAAAAACTTTGTTTTTAAAAAACCCGGGGTTTTAAATTACTTCGCAATATATAAAACCCTCACAAAGCTAAAAAAGTAAATAAATTTACTTTTTCTTAACGCTTTCTTTTTAAAAACTTTGTTTTTAAAAAACCCGGGGTTTTAAATTACTTCGCAATATATAAAACCCTCACAAAGCTAAAAAAGTAAATAAATTTACTTTTTCTTAACGCTTTCTTTTTAAAAACTTTGTTTTTAAAAAACCCGGGGTTTTAAATTACTTCGCAATATATAAAACCCTCACAAAGCTAAAAAAGTAAATAAATTTACTTTTTCTTAACGCTTTGTGACCCCACAGAGAATTGAACTCTGATTTCCGCCTTGAGAAGGCGATGTCCTAACCGTTAGACGATAGGGCCAATAATTTTTCTATAGCCGATCTACTTTTCCATTTTTTTATTTGACTTTCACGCTTTCGAGCTTCTGATAATGTGTCATATTTTTCAATATGCATCAGTGTCCATGGTCTGCTATTTTTAGTACTTTTTACTTTGCCAGAATTATGATAATTAATTCTACTTATTATGCTATTCGTTGCTCCTATATAGTATTTACCATTTTTTACAGATTTTAATATGTAAATATAAAACATCATTTAAGCGTTAGTCCCGATTTTGATTCATCAAAATCGAGGATCCTCGATTTTCTAGTTCAAATTGAATTTGGAATTAGAAAATCGGGAACGATGGGGCCGTAGTAAAAACAAAAAAGCAAGAAAGCAAGAAAACAACCAACAAAAACAATAAAATTATACATTTTTTAAGTTTTTTATAAAGTAAAAATAAAACTTCGTTTTGTAAGATTTTAGCATAGCTTAAAGAATTTTAAGAAAAGTAACAATTTCCTCAAACGACACGAAAATTGAAGATTTTTGCGTCTTCTTGTTTATTTTTTAAAAATCCTGTAAAATGTTATCTAATATGAATGAATTCGCGGTTATAAAAACAGGCGGGAAGCAGTATAAGGTCTCTAAAGGAGACATTATTAATATTGAAAAAATAAAGAGCGAAAAAGAGCCAAAAATTGGTGACAAAATAATGTTTGATAAGGTTCTAATAGTTGATAATGGTAAAGATACAACCTTGGGCAACCCTTACATAGATGGGGCAAAGGTAGTGGGTATCTTAACAGATGAAGGGAGGGGGAAAAAAATAACAGTCATAAGATATAAGGCAAAAAGTAGATATTTTAAAAAGAAAGGGCACAGGCAGCCATTTTTTAAAGTAAAAATAGAATCTATTAAATAAAAACCTGGCCCAAGCCAGGTTTTTATAGTAGTGAATAGAATTTTTTAAAATTCCTATAACCTGGCCCAAGCCAGATTGTTGTGGATTAAAAACTAACACTACTCTTTAAAAGCCCATCAAGGGCTTTTAAAGTTATAGTAGTGAATAGAATTTTTTAAAATTCCTATAACCTGGCCCAAGCCAGGTTTTTTTATTTACAATTTTTTTTGAAAATTATCTTTTACACCAAATGTATCTATCGAGCTATTTTGTGTAAAATAAGAAAAGTAATATAATAAATATAATGTTAGCAGAAGATAAACAAAAAATAATAAATATATCAAAGTTAATTTTAAAAAGTCTTTTTTCTATCTCTGTTAGTATTGCATTAATCTCTCTACCCAAGTTGGCACAGGTCATAAAATTATTTGAAACTGATAAAAAATACCGAAATAAATTTAATCGTGAAATTTATAGATTAAAAAAATATGGTTATATAAAAACATACAAAAAAGGTGGAGAGATAGTCATAGATATAACCAAAAAGGGAATAAAATTAGTTAAAAAATATAATCTTGAAGATTTAGAATTAAAAAAAGAACCTAGATGGGACAAAAACTGGAGAATGGTTTTATTTGATATTCCAGAAAATAAAAAATCTGCAAGAGCATCTTTAAGAAGAAAACTCGAACAACTCGGCTTTTTGAGGTATCAAAAATCTGTTTTTATATATCCATATTCTTGCAGGGATGAAATTAATTTTATATCAAACTATTTCGGTGTTGAGAATTTTATCAACTATATAATCGTTAAAAGAATAAATAATGACAAAAAGTTTAAAAAACATTTTGATTTATAAGATCGGTCTATTTTTACACTTCCAGTCGCTATAGCGACTGGAAGTGTAAAAATATAAAATCGAATAAAATAGAACAAAACAAAACGAAATAATTAAAAAGATTCTTAATATCTATTAAATTTGGATTTTTGTTTATTGTCTATTTTGAAGAGCATTTTTTATTGTTTCAGTATCTACATATTCAAGTTCGGTTCCAGTTGAAAGTCCTCGTCCCAAAACAGAAACCTTTAGAGAATATTTTTTTACAATTGGTGCTAAAATTTTATTTACAAATTCCATTGTGTTTTCTCCTTCTGTATTCAAACTTGTCGCTATTATAATTTCTTTCAGGCCATTTTTTATTGATTCATTTATTTTTTTTATTAATTCTTTTGCTCTTATTTTTTCTTCAGGATTTTTTTCGAAAATAGAAATATTCCCACCTAACACAAAATAATATCCCTTGTAAACTCCACTTTTTTCTAAATTTTCCAAGTCCGTATCTTTTTCTACTAACATTATTATAGAAGAATTTCTATTTTTGTCTGAACAAGTATTGCAGGTTTTCTTTTCTTTTGAATTAGTAGGGAAAAAGCGATAGCAGGAATTACACATTGAAATTTCGTTTTTTAATTTATTTAATAATTCAATAAATTCATCCAAAAAATCATTTCCTTTTGTCAACAAAAAAAAGACAAATCTTTTTGACTGTCTAGGGCCTATGCCCGGAAATTTTGAAAAAATTTTTGTCGTTTTTTCTATTGCATTCATATTTACCCTATTAAATAAAATTTGAGAATTTTTCAAATTTTAATTTTAAATTTTGACTATTAATATATTTACCCACATATTAAACAACTATAAACAATTTCCTATAAATTTTACTTCGTTTAAAATTATTTAACAGGGTTTAAAAATTGTCAACTATGTCTTGGTCTTGTATTGAACTATCATCAAATCCCTTCTTTTCTACACTTAAAAATGTAGCTCTTCTGTCATCAAAATACAGTTCAACTTTACCAGTCGGACCATTTCTGTGTTTTTCTATTAATAATTCGGCAATATTAGGTTTATCCGAATCTTCTTTATATTTATCCTCCCTATGTATAAATATAACAACATCGGCATCTTGTTCAATGGAACCAGAATCTCTCAGGTCAGACAATCTTGGTCTTCCGCCTCTTTGTTCAACTGCTCTTGATAATTGGGAGAGGGCCATAATAGGAGTGTCCAACTCCCTTGCCAGTGTTTTCAAAGAGCGCGATATTTCTGTAACTTGATTTACCATTGAATCTGAATTTCTCATCCTTCCGCTCGGAATCATCAATTGCAGATAGTCAACTATAATGAGTTTTATGTCTCTTTCGCTCTTTAATCTTCTTGCTACGGAGCGCATCTTTGTAATTGTATTTCCGGGCTGGTCATCAATAAAGATAGGCGCCTTTGATAACAGGTCTAGAGAATCTCTCAAGCGTCCAAAATCATCTTCTGCTGTTATCTTACCCGTTCTTAGTTTCCATGCGTCAACTCTTGATTCTGCCGATAGCATTCTATCAACAAGCTGTTGTGAACTCATTTCAAGAGAAAAAATGCATACCGCATTATTATGATTTACAGCCGTTTTTCTTGCGATATCCAATGCTAAAGAAGTTTTTCCCATCGATGGACGAGCTGCAAGAATTACTAAATCAGATTTTTGAAAACCAGATAATTTATTGTCTAATTCTTGAAAACCACTAGATATACCTCTCAGGTCAGTTCCAGATTTATGTAACCTATCCATTCTGTCCCATGCTTCACCGAGCTCATCTTTAAGATGAACATAGGGTCTAATTTTTGAGAGATTAGTTACATTGAATATTTTTTTCTCCGCTCTATCTAAAAGTTCATCAATTTCTTCTTCATCACCACCTTCATCATAGCCCATAGATGAAATATGGCCCGCAGCTTCTATCAAATTTCGCATTTTGTATTTGTTGTAAATAATTTTTGTGTAGTATAAAGCATTTGCCGCGCTGGGGACTATTGATACAAGGTCTGTCAGATAACCTCTTCCTCCAACTCGTTCAAGTTTTTTTCTTTCATTTAACTTTGAAGAAACGGAGAGTAAATCAATCGGGTCTCCCTTTGAAAGTAGGTCCAACATTATTCCATAAATTATTTTATGTTTTTCAGAATAAAAACACTCCGGAATTAGTATATCCGCAATTTCATGAATGATTTCCGGTTTCAACATAATAGAACCGAGAAGCGCTTTTTCCGCCTCAATATTTTGAGGCGGTAGTCTAAGTTCATCGATTGATCGGTTAGATATATTTGCCATTAGTGAGATTCTAACATAGTGATATTTAACAGGGAATAGACGGAAGACCTAAAAAGTTGAAAGAGTGTGGATGGGTGTGGATAAATTCAAAACGTCCCAAAGGACGTTTTGAATCCACAATGTTTTTTGTTATATTTAAAAAACTTTTAACCCACACTTATGAAATTAATAAAGGGCTTGCCCCGTTAGAAATTCAAATGCTCTAAATGAGCATTTGAATCCAAAATATTTTTTATCTAACGGGGTTGACAAATTATGATGGATTGTGGTAGTGTTTATTCTTATTGTGTTTGCTGTGTATTATTTTTTTCTACAATAAAATTAGGCGCTCCACCTTTTTATGGCCCCATCAGTTCTGTGGGGCTTTATTATATAGATAATAAAAAACAAATATTATAGATTGAAAAGCTTATTTAACGCTTTTCAATTCAAACCCGTTTTTTGTATCTTTTAATTCATAACCCAGAATTTCAATTTTTTTGCGAATCTGGTCTGCCTTTTCCCATTCTTTATTTTTTCTTGCTAACTCGCGTTCACTCGCGAGTTTTCTTATTTCCTGTGGAATTTCTTCTTTTTTTAATTTATCTAAACCAAACGCAAAAATTTTATCAAATTCAAGTAATGTGGCTTTTTTGTCTTCATTTTCAACAGAATCGTCTTTTACTAATTTCCACACTAAAGCTACCGCTTCGGGCATAGCCAAGTCATCTTCTAATAATTTTTTAAATTCACTAACATATTTTTTGTCAGCTTTCCCGATATTTTTCCCAAACTCATTATAAAAATCAAAAAGTTTTTCTAAAGCGCTTTGCGCGCCGATTAATGCCTCCCAAGAAAAATTCATTTCAGAACGATAATGAGAAGTGAGAGTTAAATAACGATAGGCGAGGGGATTAATGTTTTTTTCTTTCAACGAATCAAGTGTGATTACATTTCCAATTGATTTAGACATTTTTTCTGCTTCTGCAGACGGATTTTCTTTTATATTTAAAAACCCTCCATGAACCCAATATTTAACAAAACGCTCACCAGAAACCGCTTCACTTTGAGCTATTTCATTTGTATGATGAGGAAATATCAAATCAGTCCCACCTGTGTGAATATCAAAACTTTCACCGAGACATTTTGTGGACATAGCTGAACACTCAATATGCCAACCCGGACGTCCTTTCCCAATCTCTGTATCCCAATAAATTTGGCCATCTTCTTTATCATAGAATTTCCAAAGAGCAAAATCCTGTGGATTGTCCTTTTCGTACTTATCATTTTTAATTCTTATTTTTGTTCCAGAAACATTTTTTAAACCTGCCAACTCTCCATAATTTTTTGATTTTTGAATAGAAAAATAAATTCCATCTTCTGTTTTATACGCATATCCTTTTTGAACCATGTTTTTTATCATATCAACCATCTTTTGTATGTTTTCTGTTGCCCTTGGCGTCTTTTCAGGCATTTCAATATTTAACTCTTTCAAATCATCAAAAAACAATTTTTCATATTTTTGTGTGATTTCTTTTTGTTTGTTTTTTTCTCCCTTACTTTCTTTAATAATTTTGTCATCAACATCGGTTATATTCATCACATGACTTACTTTATATCCTAAAAAATTAAGTATTCTTTTTAAAATATCTGTAGAAACGAATGTGCGGAGATTTCCTATGTGCGCGCGGGAATAAACAGTCGGACCACAAGTATAAATACCCACACTCGGCGGATTTATTGGTTCAAATTTTTCAACTTTTCGCGATAGAGTATTAAAGATTTTCATAAATTTACCTCGTGGAATAAAAACCTTATTTACATAACGCGAGGTTTTTTTATTTTGATTTTATGAGAAAAAATATTATGGATTCAAAACCTCTCCCAGAGGTTTTGAATTTAGAGCCACTTCTTATACTTAAAGAACACAAAGAATATTGAGGCCAAAACTGACATTGAGCCAATTACTATCCAAAAATCGTTTTGCAACCCCAAAATAGGATTATACACAGTATTCATCCCGAACAGGGAAGCTAAAAGTGTGAGGGGGAATGTAATAAATGCCATGATTGTGAGTGTCTTCATTATTTCATTTTGTTTTGTTGAAAGGAGGGAGTTATTTGTCTCGCGCAGTTCCTCGAGAACCTCCTTATTTTTTTCTATATTTTTTATTATTTTGTATTGTTCTGACATTATTGATTTTGCGGGGTATGTAAAATTTTTACCAAAAAAATTTAGGGCAATCCCCTCAAAAGATTTTAGTATTTCACCATGTGGTATCATTGCTTGTTTAAAATCAAGAAGAACTCGTCCTGTCTCAGAAATTTCTCTAACCATTTCTTTTTCCTTGCCTTTAAAAATATCTTCCTCAATTTTTTTTAATTTTGCAGAATTATATTCAATTTCATCTGATATAAATCTATAAATTCTATTTATCATATGATAAAAAAGAAAACCGGCATGCTCTCCCATCTCTCCTTTCTCAAGAACGGAATTTACTTCAAATGTTTTGGAAAAATTATGAATAGGGTCAATCATGTCGTATCTAGCTGTTATTATAAATTTTTTCCCTACTATAAAATCAACTTCCTGCATTATACTTTTTGAATGAGAATGTTTTGTAACGGGGAAGTGTAATATTAGATAAATATAATCGTTAAATAATTCAACACGAGGTTTTATTGTTGGGAGGAGCAGTTCTTCAGCAACAAAAAGATGTATGGAATATTCCTCCATTAATTTTCTAATTTCGTCTTGAGTTGGTGATTCTATATCAACCCAAATTAGGTCTCTGTATTCATATCTAGTTACCATGTATAAATAATATCATAAAATCGCAAAACCATAAAAACAACTCCTAAAAAAATCGCCCGGGTTTTTTTTAATTATGACCATGGGCGAGGAAAATTTTTAAATCTCTGGACGAGAGGCATTATTAATATCATTTTTGATTCTAAAAACAATAAAAACCAAGTTATACTTCCATCCAAAAACATTTTTGTTTCACATCCAAGTATGAATGCAAGAATAAAATTTAAAAAAAGTTTTTTTCTCATTATTTCTCCTAAAGAACTAACATTAAAATAATATCATTTTTTACATATTTTTTCAACCATTTGCTTCATTCTTTATATTTTGAGATAATCATTGTTGATGAAAAGAACAATAGATAACAAAGTTGTATTGGCCTTTTGTATATTAGCGATCTCAGCCACTGTTTTTTTTGTTGGTTTTTATGTCGGGAACAATAATATTCCCGAAGTAGATAAAATAGATATTATAGTAAACAAAACGGGGGAGGTACCAAAAAAGGAGGAAGTATCAAAAGGGAATGTGGAAAGTATTGATTTGTCAGAATTCTGGGCCGTGTGGAATATTTTAAATGATAAATTTGTTTCTTCAACAACAACGGAAGTAACAAATCAGGAAAAAATCTGGGGTGCCATAGGGGGTCTAACCGATTCATTCGGTGACCCATATACGGTATTTTTTCCGCCGAAGGAAGCAGAAATATTTCAGACAAGTATAAACGGTAATTTTTCTGGTGTTGGGATGGAAATAGGTATAAAAGATGATCAACTAACGGTAATAACACCACTGAAGGGAACGCCCGCTGAAAGGGCGGGTATGCTTTCTGGTGATAAAATTATTGCAATAAATGATAAAAATACAGCAGGTATTGCAATAGATGAAGCGGTTCAATTAATAAGGGGAGAGAAGGGAACAAGGGTAAAATTAACCGTCATAAGAAAAGGCTTAAATAAATCATTTGATGTGGAAATTATTCGTGACACAATAGTAATACCAACGATAGATACAGAATTAAGAAGTGATGGGATCTTTGTTTTAAGTTTATATAATTTTTCATCAGTTTCTCCAAATCTATTTAAAGATGCATTAAAAAAGTTTGTGGATTCAAAATCTAATAAATTAATTTTAGATCTTAGAGGAAATGCAGGCGGTTATTTAGGAGCAGCGGTTGATATGGCAAGCTGGTTTTTGCCAGAGGGCAAGGTTGTTGTAACCGAAGATTTTGGGGAAAAAAATAAAGAACAAAATAATATTCATAGAAGTAGGGGATACAACATATTTGATAAAAATTTGAAATTTATAATACTTATTGATAATGGTTCTGCTTCCGCGTCCGAAATATTAGCTGGCGCATTGAGTGAACACGGTGTTGCAAAATTAGTTGGAACAAATACATTCGGCAAAGGATCAGTCCAAGAACTTGTTAATATAGGAAAAGATAGGGCTTCTTTAAAGATTACAGTTGCAAGGTGGTTAACTCCAAACGGAAAATCAATATCAAATGGTGGTTTGGTTCCTGATTATAAAGTTGAATATACTGCAAAAGACAGGGAAAATGGCATAGATCCTCAAATGGATAAAGCTGTTGAATTACTTCTGAAGAAGTAGAAATCACAAATCACAAATTACAAATCACAAATAATATCAAAATGCAAAATTGATGAATAAATTTTTGTAAAAAATTTATAAACAAAATAAATCATTTGCCGAAGACAAATGCAACACCCCTTGAGTTTTGATTTTTTAGTTGTGGTTTCTTGCCCTGTTAAATAATTTTGTCGTAAACAAAATTCCTGCAGGGCAGGATTTAACAGGGTGAATTTTTAGTTTTAAGTTTTGAATTTAAAATATATGCGTATAATTTTTCTAAAAGATGTTCCAAGGGTTGGACGCAAAAATGATATTAAAAATGTTGCCGATGGGTATGCGCAGAATTTTTTAATTCCTCGTGGCTTGGCAAGGATTGCCACAGATATAATTGTAAAAGAAGCAGAACTAATCAAAAAAAGAGAGAATGAAGAAAATAAAATAAAAGAAGATCTTTTTAACAAAAATTCAAATAAATTAAGTGGTGTAATCTTAGAAATTAAATCAAAATTAAATGAAAAAGGGCATTTATTTGCGGGGATTCATAGGGAAGAAATCTCAAAAGAGTTAGAAAGAAAATTTAAAATAAAAATAAACCCTGAGTTTATTCAATTAAAAACCCCAATAAAAGAAGCGGGGGAACATGCTATAAAAATAAAAATGGGGGAGAAAGAGGCAGAATTTAAAGTTTTAATAATTTAGTTATTAAAATACAAATAAACAAAAAAACCTCTTAAGAGGTTTTTTTGTTTAGTGTAGCTTTTTTGGTTTTTTTTATCCCAGTACCACTAACTTTTGGTTGGGCTACGGAGTAGGCCTTTTTAACTTTTTCTGTCTTTATTTTTTTAACAGGTTCATCTCCAATTATATTTATAATTTTTTTTATTAAAACCTTTCCGTTAAATTTTATTTTTCTTTTATTTTTGAATTCAACTTTTCCATTAGTTAGTGCAAATAGTGTATGGTCCTTACCAACCCCAACATTTTTGCCAGCAAGATATTTAGTTCCTCTTTGTCTTATTATTATATTGCCAGTATTTACTTTTTCTCCATCTTGCAATTTAACACCCAAATATTTTGGTTGCGAATCTCTTAAGTTTTTAGCCGAACCTCCGGCTTTACGATGGGCCATAGAAATGTAAAATGCAAAAGTCAAAGTGAAAAATGACAATGCAAAATTTAAAAATTTATATTAAAATAATAGGATGAGTATATATGAAACAGGGAACAAAATCAAGAGGTTTTTAGACAAAATAGCAAATTCTTTAAGCAACGAAATTTTCGTCATTTCTATGATAATTTTAATAGGGTTTGCCGGATTTGGGTTAGGGAGATTATCTATTTTAGAAGGCCAAAAATTACCCATAAGCGTGGAAAATATTAAAAACGATAAAATGCTCGCGGATGTTTCAAGTTCTGTTAAAAATATTATAGATGAAAATCAAAACAGCGGGGGATTGGTAGTTGCTTCAAAAAATGGAACAAAGTATCATTATCCGTGGTGTTCTGGGGCAAAGCGTATAAATGAGGCAAATAAAATTTACTTCAGCTCAATAGAAGAAGCCAAAAAGGCCGGATATACTCCGGCATCAAATTGTAAAGGACTAAAGTAAGACGCGGATCTGGCGCAGACCAAATGTGGGCTGAACGCGGACAAAACAATATGGAATTTGAAGAATTACAAATTACACCAACACCAAAAGAAGAAAAAGTATTACATGCAAAATATGGTCACACTAGCATTAAAATGGTAAGAGGCGCTGGAAAATTGTGTTGCCCCAAGATAATGCTTATTTTTATGAATCCAACCGCTCGTAATGTATCAGCGGGATCAGAGTGGAAAGGAATAAGAGCACCATGGATAGGCACCAAACAAGTTTGGCAGATGCTTGCTAGACTTGGACTTGTTGATAAATCTTTTATATCAAAGATATGCAATTTACACCCAGAAGAATGGAATGAAGAAAATGCACTACAATTATATAAACACATCGCTGATTGTAATATTTACATAACAAATATGGCGAGCTGTACGCAACCAGACGCGAGATCTCTCCCAAACACGCTTTTTAAAGAATACTTGTCTATAATATTTAAAGAGATAGAAATCATAAACCCGACAAAAATTATAACCTTTGGAAATCAGGTGAGCTCTATTTTATTACAGAAAAATATATCCGTATCAAATTATTCCCAAAAAGAGTTTGAGACCCTAAATGTTAAAAATAAACTTTTCAACATTTATCCAACTTACTATCCAGTCGGACAGGGACAAAGGAATATGCCAAAAGCTATAAAGCGAATAAGACTTTTAATAAGGTAAAACATAGGAATTGAGAAAATTAATAAAAGATATAAATAAATTTATAAAAAACATGCAAAAGAAAAAAATATATTTGTCTAATGCAGACAAAAAAATAGCGGGAGTTTGTGGGGGGATAGGGGAGACCTTTGATATTGACTCAACTCTTATTCGTTTAGTTTGGATTTTAATAACAGTTGTAACCGGGATTGTCCCGGGGGTTCTTGGGTACATCGTTTCTTGGGTTGTTATACCCAAAAAACAATAAAGCAAGAAAACAAAAAAGCAATGATGAATAATTAAGGGGAAGTAGACCAAAAGAAATATATATAGGGTCGCACAATATACCTTTTGCGCGGGTATCTTATGCGACATATGTCGTATTCTATGTAGGTCTATTAAGATTACACAAAAACACCTATTCCATTGAATGTTGAGATTTATTGGGTTCCTTTATTTGATAAAATGTTTTCTACTTTTACAAAATTGTACAAAAGTATTCCAACTCATAAGGCATTGCCCTTCTAACAGTTTTCTCTTTTTATTTTTTACAATATTATCCAAAATGTTTTGATCAATATCTGAATTCATCTGTAAAAAAATTACAGGATATTGTCTCATATACACCTCTTTATATTTACTAAGTTTATTATTTAAACATCCTAGTAGGTTTCTTTTGTCGCTTGGGTAAAATATATCTATACAAAATCCGTTTTTTGAGTCATATACAAAGAAATCCGCTCTTGTGCGTCTATCGTCCATAAAAAGATATTCTCTATGTACAAAAAGTTTATCATAATGCTCAACCAAAAACTCGTAAACTTTTTTTTCTAATAGATTGTTTCTTTTATTTATATATAAGGCTCTTTCCGAACTATGTTTTCCTTTTCTAAAGTCATAATCATTTTCTAAATTTAATTTCTTTCTTATTGTAATGAGTCCTCCAAAACTCCTTTGTATTGATTTAGATGATGGTAAATATCCGTATTTATCTATTTCTGTAGATGTTGGGTACCTTTGATTTTCTTCAAAAAAATGTTTCAACCCAGTTTCAACCTCTTCTATCTTCCAAGGCTTTTGATTACCATATTTTTGTAATCGAAGATCATTTTTCATCACCTTATTATTATATTTTATTATTTAATGTCGCACAAAGTTGTTAATGTGCATAAACTCATGCGTTATATAACAAAATTCCCCCCCTAATTGGAGCAAAAAGCGCCCAATGGGGCGCTTTTATTTGTTTTTAAATCTATTCCTATGCTTTAGTTTATTTCTCCTTCTCCGCTTAACAGATTTTCTTTTGTTTTTTAATTTTGTTCCCATAATAAAATTATATAATATTATAAATGCCGTATTTTAAAAAGCTCTTACAAAAAATATTGTGGATTCAAACGCTCGTTAAGAGCGTTTGAATTATGGATTAAAAATGTCTTTGGAGACATTTTTAATTCCCACAGATGCATTCAATTCTAGATCAGTAGGTTCTCCTGATTTAATTTTCTCCATATTGCCGGTAAAAGATTCCCAAATAAGTTTAATAAAGATTTCATCCCACAGATATGTAAGAGGCCTCTTTAGATAATTTTGCCACACATTAACCGCAAATCCCCAAACATATTTAAGATTTCCCTGCGTTTGGTCTGATTCTATAAATGTTTTTAAATCAAAACCAAAATAGCTCAAAGCAAGAATCACAATCACTATTAAAATAACTAATTTTATCAGTCCCCCATTCATTTGTTTTTTTGAAAAATATTTCATTTTATTTATATATTATATTTTAGTTTAAATGCAAATTATTGCAAATAATTTAGTGGATTAAGATATGCATTTAGTGGAGCAACAGGCATTTTAATATTACCACAATTCGTTATCTTTTTTATATCTCCTAACCTAACGATTTTAACACCCTGCGTCGCATAAACTGTTAAATGCAAATGCGGGCCGGTTGAATATCCAGTATTTCCGGAATATCCTATTATATCTCCGGTATTGACCGTTTCACCAGTATTAACTTTTATTAAAGAGAGGTGCGCATATAGGGTTGATAAGCCGTTTTCATGTTTTATTAAAATCCACTTGCCGTAAGAATAACATCCGGGAGATTCGTCTGTATTCCCTGTTCCAGTAACAACTCCTCCGAGAGACGCTTTAATTTTTGTACCGACCGAAGCTCTAAAATCTATTCCGTTATGCCCTTTCCCGCTATAAGCTCCCGACCTTGAAAAAGGGGTATCTCCAAAATATTGAGTTATAAAAATAGAATCCAATGGCCAATCTAAAATACCTGCCCTAGCTTTTGGGATACTGTTCGGGTCTATTGTTATTTGCAGTTCTGACTCAAGGTCTAAAAGTTCTTTTTCAAACTGTTCTTTTAACCTAAGTTTTTCTGCTACCATATTTTTATAGTTTGATTCTTTATTTTTTGTTTCTTTTAACAAATTAGATTGTTCTATCTTGTTGTAATCAACAATTTTTTTCTGGTCAGATAATTGTGCTCTTAAATTTGCCAATTCCCTTCTTTTTTGCTCCTCGTTCAATTTTTTATTTGTGTATTCTTCTTTAAGCAAGCGAAGTTTGTCCAAATTATTTTTTATGCCAGATTGAAATTTTTCCAAATTTTCAATTATATTCCAAAAATCAGACATTTTTTCATACACGATGACAATCTCAACCAAAGAGCTTGAATCAAATTCGTGCATTCTCTTTATTGATTCAGAAAGGGCTCTATCACTTTGTGTTATTTCCTGTTTTTTATCAGATATTTCTGTACTTAGTTTACCTATATTTGAATCGGCTAAACCTATTTTCCCTTCTGTAATTTTCATATCTGCTGATAATTTTTTTCCGGATATTTCAAGAATTTGAATAGCATTTTGAAGCGTGTCTTTTTCTTTCCCAATGGATTCTAATATTTTTTGATACCCAACGATTTCTTTTTCCAATTCTTGAATTTTTGTATTTCTATCATCAATTTCAGATCGCAATTCGCTAATAGATGATGCGTTAGCAGAATGTATTACGAAAGGTGTATATAAAAAAAATGATAACAAAAAAATTAGATATATTGTTTTTTGATAGAATTTCATTTGTGAAAATTATAAAAACAAAAAAATATTATGAATTCAAATGCTCAATATTATAAATAAAAAACCTGGCACCACTCTTGAAAACCTCTCCCAGAGGTTTTCAAGTAAGAGCATTTGAATTCATTCCATGAGATCAATTTTTTTAATTGCTGTTTTTATTCTGTTGCTGGTCTCTTCTTTACCAAGCAACACAGCGAGAATAAATGGATCTGGTGATTTTTCTAAACCAGATAAGGCATATCTCATTGGCCAAAGAACATTTCCCCTTCCCTTTTCTGACGCATAGTTCCAGATGGCATCTTTTATTGACACAGAATTAAAATTATTGTCTTGCATTTTTTCTAACAGATTTAAGGTTTTTTCCAAATGTTTTTTTGTATCTTGAATATTTTTTTCATCTCTCCACATTAATGATTTAATTTCGTATTCTGGTTGTTCAAAAAAATATTTAAGCTCTCCCCTTTCGTGCATGTCTTTTATGTCTACAAACTTTTCAATCCTTTCTTTTATAATTGGAATAATTTTGTTTATTTTTTTGTTGTAATCTGGGAATTTTTTTATTTCTTCTGGCATAAATTCATTCACAAATTCTTCAAACTTTTTATCGGATAACATTTGTATATATTTTTTGTTGAACCAATTTAATTTTTCAATATTAAATACGGCTCCTCCTTTTTGGACTTTCTCCATCTTAAATTCTTTTAATAATTCCTCTCGAGTTAAAATTTCTCTTTCATCTCCCGGGTTCCATCCTAAAAATGCCAAAAAATTTATAATGGCATCAGACAAATATCCTGAGTTTTTATATTCAACAACATTAACAGCACCGTGGCGTTTTGAAAGTTTTGATTTGTCTGGAGCTAAAATAAGTGGTATGTGAGCATATACCGGTCTCTGCGCCCCAATTGCTTCCTGTATAAGGACTTGTCTTGGAGTGTTTGAAATATGGTCTTGCCCTCTTATTATATGAGTTACTCCCATCTCGTGGTCATCTATGACATTTGTTAAATGAAAAATGGGTGTCTCCAAATCTTTAGCAATAACAAAATCCCCAAGATCGGTTGTATCAACTTCAATATCTCCCGTAATTAAATCATTAAAAATGACTTTTTTGTTTGGATTTTTGAATCTTATAACTTCATCTCTGCCACCACCTTTCTCTGGTTTTTCTTTTGAAACATATGCACTTCCGTCGTCTATCATTTTTTTTAAATATTTTTTATATATTTCGGTTCTTTCTGATTGTCTGTAAATTTCATCATAATCAAGCTCAAGCCAATCCATCGTGTCCACTATGCTTTTTTCATATTCTTTTGTAGACCTTTCCCTGTCTGTATCTTCAATTCTTAATATAAGTTTCCCATTATTTTGTCTTGCAAAAATATAATTAAATAAAGCAGTTCTTGCTCCTCCAATATGCAAATAACCCGTCGGCGACGGAGCAAAACGAACAACCACATTATTTTTTACATTTTTATTTTTCATTTGGATTCAAAAATTTCATTATTTCTGAATTTCTGATAAGAATTGTTTTATTACTATTATAAGAAATTCCTTTGTTTTGATTTTCTTCAAAACCAAGATAAACGACTATAGTATTTCTTTTCTTAACATTACTTATTGCAGGTTGTAAATCTGAATCAGAACTGCCTAAAATTATTTGATCAAATAATCTGTCGCAAGAAAAACTTACCATATCTACTCCTATTCTAACATCCACACCTTTTTCTTTAAAAATCAAAGATTTTTTACCAAGAAACCTAATTTCTTGAAAACCTCTAACCCTGCCGGAAAAAATGACTTCAAAATCTTGTTTTTCTAAGTGAGTTTTTAATAGTCTTTGTTTTTCTATGAGTTCCTTAGATTTTTCTTTTGTGTCCCTATGTTCTTTAAGTTTCGCAAAATAAAAAATAACTTTGTTTATGTTATAACCATTTAATACTAAATTAAATAAACCATTGAAATCAAACTGGTGCCAAATTATGCCTTTTTTATTTAAAGAGTTTTCTGCTTTTTTTATAAAATTTTCTCCATCTATTAATATTACTGTTTTCATACAAAAAATTATATCACAAAAAAAACTCCCGCGGACCTTTCGGCTGGCGGGAGCGTTTATGTGATTAAATATACACTAATATAATAAAAAAACAAGAAACTTATCAACTTCGATTTTCTGTCCATGTTTCTTGATAATTTTATTTTTAAAATAGGTTTATTTTTAGGCATGTTTTAGAAAAAGCTTGACAAAATACAATTTAATATGCTATAATACATACAGATAATAAAGTGTAAATTCTGGGGTGAAATACAACATGTTTAAATGTTTTTCTCATATTTTAATCTTATATATGAGTTGCATTTCAAACAAGAATTTTCAAAGATAGTTTTTTAACAAAAAAATCACAAAAATAAAGGAGTAAAAAATGAAAAAGTTGTTTTTTGTTTTTTCAATTCTATTAATTTCTACCTCTCTTTTCTCACAAGAAGAGGGAGAAAAAGTTTTGAAAAATACAACCACGGAAATATCGTGGTTGCGAGCTCAAAAACTTGGTCCCCTCCAAGTTTTTGAAGAAGATGGAAATCTGTATGTTCTCGTGACTGCAAAGTCGCGCGATATGCAGATGGCCACTGATAAGGCGGCCTTTGAGGGTCGTGTTATCCTCGCCAAGTATCTTGGCGAAGACATCCTGAGATTCTCTCTTGTAGTTAAGAGAGAATTGGTGATAAATCAACACGACTATGTTGCAACGGTTTTGGTAAAAGTGCCAAAGCCAGAATAAAGTTTTACTCCAATGCCCCGCTTGTCGGGGCTTTTTTATTTTTTACAAACCTACACTTTATTACTGCTATCGCAGAATTAAGTGTAGGTTTGTTTTTAAAACTTTTTTTATTGGTTTTGTTCATGTGGTCCATTTTAACATACTTTTACTTAATTTTTGAAAGATGTCGTAAATCTGCTATCGCAGATTTACGACATCTTTTTATAATTCAAACTCGTCTTTTAAAGAATCTTCATTATTAATTTTTCTTGTTTCAAGAAAAATTATATGTTTTGAGATACCAAAATACTCTCCAATAAATTTTAAAATGTTTTTAGTTAGTTCTCCTCTACTATATTTTTTCATATAAGTAAGTTGAAGTTAAAAAACATTATATTCCCTCTACACTTAACTCTGCTATAGCAGAGTTAAGTGTAGAAAAGATTTTTTCGTTTTGTTTTAAAAAACACAAAAAATGTGAATTAAAATCTGACACTACTCTTGAAAACCTCTCCCAGAGGTTTCCAAGTAGGGATGAAAACCTGACACTACTCTTGAAAACCTCTCCCAGAGGTTTCCAAGTATGGATGAAAAATGTCCCTGGGGACATTTTTCATTTTTCATGTTCTAGGGCAATACTAAGAAGTTCTCTGGCAATTATTTTTGCTGAATCAGTTTTGGCAAATAATTTTGTCGCACTAATCATATTATTTCTTTTTATCTCATTATTCATAATTTCTTCTATTTGGGAGATTAGAATATCGTCCGAAAGGTTATTTTCTTCTATAACTACACAAGCCCCAGTAGAAGCATAGTTAAAGGCATTTCTTCTCTGATGATTTCCATTGGATTCTGTAATCGGGATTATTATACTTGGGAGGCCCCAAACTGCTATTTGAAAAATTGTTGAACCGGCTCTTGAAATAATTAAATCAGCGACTCCCACAGACATTTTCATTGCGACTGTATTCAAATAAGAGAAAGGTTTGTATCTATTTTTATACTTACTATTTTTTAATTCTATATCTGCCAAATTTTTTGTTTCCTCAAAATTTTTTTCTCCTGTTTGGTGGATAATTTGATATTTTTCTACAAGTTTTGATAGTGAGTCAATGATTACATTATTTATTGTTTGAGACCCCAATGACCCGCCTATTATAAAAATTACGGGAACATCTTTTTCTAATTTCAGAAATTCTGCCGCGCCTGTTTCTGATGACCTCAATAATTCTTTTTTTATAGGATTACCAGTCAGAGCTATTTTTTCTTCAGGAAAATAATTTGATGCTTCTGGATAGGAAATAGCAATTTTACGAGCAAATTTTCCAGCCCATTTATTAACTTTCCCGGGGATGCTATCTGATTCGTGGATTATTAATGGAATTTTAAAAATTTTAGACGCTAAAACAACCGGGAAACTTCCATAACCTCCTTTTGAAAAAATTACATCCGGGAAAATATTAAACACTACAAAAATACTTTTTACTATTCCCCACCCCGTTTTAAATAAATCAAAGAAATTCATTAAAGAAAAATATCTTCTTAATTTTCCCGCAGATATTTTTCTATACTCTATACCAAGTTCAAAAAGCGCCCTTTTATCATAAGGGTCGGGCGCCAAAAAAAATAGGTCTGGTTCTAATAGATTTTCATCTTTAACTATTTCTCTAATTTCTTCAGCAACGGCAATAATTGGATCAAAATGTCCACCCGTGCCCCCGCCTGTAAATACGATTTTCATCTTATTTATTATATAATAAAGTTATCTCAAAACAAACGAAGTAAATTTGTGATATTTAATTTAAAATTAAAAAATCAACCCGCCTGTCGGCAGGCAGGTAAAATGACAATGTAAAATGTTAAAATTACTAAACAAATTTTATGAAAGAAAATTTGCATTTAATTGATTGTTCGCCTGCCTCCGCAGGCAGGCCTTCGGCGAACTCCACAACTTTACATTCCCGCCTGCCATCACCTGAAGCCATATAAGTTTTGTTTGTCATTAATAGTGGTTATTGATTGTTAAGGATTGTGTGTCCACGAAAGGTTGGCTCTGGGCTTTGGCGGGCAGGTTGAGATTTACATTTTGCATTTATACCGCTTTGCGGTATTTAGACACATTTAGCACAATTCCAACAGATGCAAGGGCAAAAAATAAAGCGGTTCCGCCCTTACTTACAAATATCAGCGGCATTCCCGTTATTGGGCTCACCCCTAACATTGACGCGATATTTATACTTGATTGAGTTATTATCAACAATATAATTCCAACAACAAGCAATCTACCAAAATTTGTCGGGGCTCTTGAAGCAATTTTAAAACCACGAAATGTAAAGACAAGAAATAAAATAAATAAAACAATACTTCCAACAAACCCCCACTCTTCTGCGAAAACTGCGAATATTGAATCCCCTATGGGTTCAGGAAGAGAACTAAATTTTTGTATACTTTGTCCAAAACCCCTACCAAACATCCCTCCAGAACCAATTGCAATGAGAGATTGTTGTATTTGATATCCCGACCCAGTAGGATCTCGCCCCGGGTCAAAATATGTTAAAACCCTATCTTTTAAGTAGGAATACTGTTCAAAAGAAGTGAGTATTATAAATCCTATTGATATAACTACAATTAAACCAAGTATGTGTTTCCACTTTCCTCCGCTAACCAAAAACATACCCATCCCTGTTATCACTATTACAATTAAGGTTCCTGTGTCTGGTTGCCCGAGTAGAATTCCTGCAATAATTCCAATCATTATACAAAAAGGGATAATCCCATATTTTAAAGATAAAATTTTTGTTTTTACACCGGCAAGCCATGCTGAAAAATAAATCACAAATCCTATTTTTAATAATTCTGCTGGTTGAAATGAGAATGGACCGAGTGATAACCACCTTGTTGCTCCACCGTGTTTAATACCTACATCGGGAATAAAAACTAGGGCTGTTAATATCAAAGACCCCAAAAATATATAAAAAGCATATTTATTCCAAACTTTATAATTTATTTTTGAAAATAAAATGAGCGCCAATGAACCAAGAAAAACACCCAAGAAAATTTGATTGAAAGCAACCGAAGAAAAACTTGCTCCATCTCTTGCCAATAAACCAAGTGATGCCGATGTAAAAATAAAAAGCCCCCCCAAAACCATAATAGCCGTTGTCAATAGAAATATTTTATCTATTTTGTGTTCGCGCATGATATAAAGTTAAAAATGTAAAAATCAAAATGTAAAATTGTGGGATTTGCCTTCGGCAAATAAATAATTAGATGCAAATTTTCTTCCAGAAAATTTGCTCAACGATTTTAACATTTTACATTGTCATTTTACACTTTGAAATTTGCACTTTAAATTTTTGCGTTACTTTAGTAACGCAATTATGACTCCAACAAACGCAAAGACCATACTTATTACCCAATAACGCATCGCAACCTTATGTCCGGGCCACCCTTTCGCTTCAAAATGATGATGTAGTGGTGCTACTAAAAAAACTTTTTTCCCCCGTATTTTTTTTGAGAGGACCTGAATTATAACTGAGAGTGTAGTTATGATTAAAGGAAACGCTATTATTGGAAGCAGTAAAACTTCTTTTGTAAGAAATGCCACAACCGCCAGGGTCATTGTTAGCGCCATACTACCTGTTTCTGACATGTAAAATCTCGCTGGAGGAATATTGAACCAAAGAAAAGCCAAAAGACCCCCAACTATAACAAAACAGAAAGTTGCAAGGTCAATTTGATTTTGGGCGAATGCTAAAATTCCGTATGCAGCAAATATTGAAGAAAAAACTCCGCCAGAAAGACCGTCTATCCCATCTATAACCCCCCCAGAATATATCCCCAACATTACGATTATAAAAAAAGGTAAGAACAAAAATCCTATATTTAAATCTCCCACGAGAGGTATCGCGATAGATGTCATTTCAAGTTTTGAATAAAACCACCAAGCTCCTATTAGTGAAACGACAAATACTACCAATAATCTTTTTTTCAACGATAACCCACCTGCTAAATAATCTTTTTTTCCTTTAACTTCAAAATAATCGTCAATCAAACCAATCAGGGCTCCTACTAATAAAGTAAATAAAGGCAACCATGTCTGGTTTCTACTAAAGAAATTTAATTTTGAGGTTATTTCAAAATTAAAAATATAAGGCAATATTAAAAAAAATAAAGTTGTTAAAATTACACTACCCCAAACCACAATTCCACCCATTTTAGGAGTCCCAACCTCTTTTCCTTTGTGTAATTCATCAAATATAGGAGTGTCACCACCACCAATAGCTTTTTTACCGGTACTCTTTTTCCACATTTTGTGCTTATACAAATAGTTTATTATGATAGGCGCGAAACCAATACCTATAAAAAAGGCAACGGCGGATGGTGTAAATACTTTTATTATGTTTAAAATCATAAAATCATTAAATCACTAAATCATAAAATCAATAAATTCAAAATCTCTTAATGAGATTTTGAATCCACCCCACTGAAATATCCTCTGGATTTCACGGGGTAAGTAATATTTTTTTACCTTGACAATATTTTAGGGTTTGCTATAATATACAAAGACCTGATAATACGATGATTTATGCTCAAGATTTTTGTTCAACTTTTTGAGATGAAGAATAGAAATCTTGATAAATGACCATTGGCCACCCCCGTTAAAATAAACAGCAGTTGGGGTGGCTTTTTTATTCCTCTATATTTTTATATGTGAAAACAGCATCTACTATTTTTTTTATGTCTTCAAATCTTCCCTCTTTTGATGACCCGAGAATAGAGACAATAACCGGTCTCATCATCCCATTATCAAAAGCCACAACAAGATTTCCTCCAGCTAAATCTGTATATCCAGTTTTTGAAGCTATTATCCATGGGATATTGTCTATTATTTCATTTGTATTCTCTGTATTGTGAACCTTATCTTCGGATTTTAAACTTAAGTTTTTATAAGAGGTTGCCTCAAGTATCCATGGTTTATTCTTAATAATATGGTCAAAAAGCATTGTGATATCTCGAGCCGACCCATATGATCCACTTAAATAATTTTCATCAATATCTAATCCCGATTCATTCAAAAAGTATGTTTGTTTTAAATTTAACTCTTTTGCTTTTTTGTTCATTTTTTCCGCAAAAGACATAATCTCGTTTTCAGATTCTTTTTTTGAGATGGATTGAACGGCAGTAGCAACGGCGCTGGCACCGTCATTTGAAGAAGAAATCAAAGTAAAATCAAGCAAATTTTTTAGATTCCATCTCTCATTATCTATAAGACCATTATTACCATCATGTTTTAAATTTTCTTTATCTATTTTGACTATTATATTTTTATCATCATAATCGCTTGCAACCAACGCTGTCATAACTTTTGATAAAGAGGCCAAAGGTAATTGCGTTTCTGAATTTTTTGAAAAAATTTCTCTTTGATTATAAACATCCCAAACAAACACTGCTGTTGCTTCTAGAGGAACTTGTTCCAGTTTTAATATGAGAATTTTATTCGGTAAAATTTCTTGTTTAGAAATATTATTTATTCCATTTTCATTAAAAGAAAAAAAAGATAAATAAACAACAATAGAAAAAAATAAAACCACCAAAATAGAGGGGATAATTTTTATTGGATTTTTTTGAGAATCTAAAATATTTTTTTCTTCTTCAATCATAATTATTTTATAATATTTACCCTGTGGAATATAATACTTTGGTACCATAAAACCTAAAAGTTTTCATTCCACAGAGTAGATATTATCATTTTATCCTTATTTTCCAAAACTTTTCTTTTCCCCACCGATTTCATCAGATTGTTCAAAACTGTCATCATTCTCATTTTTAAACATTTCTTTGAATTCATCAATTGATTGTGTTATTTTTTCATATTCTGGCAGTTCTTCTATTTTTTTAAGGCCGAGAAAAGAAATTAAATCAATTGTGGGACCATATAAGTAGGTTCTTTTATCTTTCTTATTTTCCTCCTTTTTTATGAGCCCGCGGACAAGTAAGCTTCTTAATATTGTGGCTGAATTAACACCTCTTATATAATCAATGTCGGGTTTTGATATGGGCCCTTTATATAAAACAATTGTTAAAGTCTCCAAACTCGCCTTCCCAAGATTTCTTGTTAATTCTTCTTTTCTCATCTTTTCTATAATTTCAGACATCTCTTTTGTCGTTCCTAACATTACTTTATCTTCAAGGGAAATTAATTTGATTCCTCTATCCTGAAGTTTTTCTTCAAGTATTTTTAAATTTTTTCTTATTTCAAAAATACCTACATCAAAAATATCTGCCAGTTCTTTTACAGACATCGGTTCTCCTTTATAAAAAAGTATTGATTCTATTTTTGCATCCAAATTTATTTGATTCATTGCTTCATTGTTTTCTTGTTTCATTGTTTTATTGTTTTTTAGTATTTTGGCACTGTCGGTTTATTATTTTCTAACTCTATATCTTCAAAATGATTTTCTTGTTTAGCCAAAATAATTTCCTGCTTCACAAGTTCTAAAAGTGCCAAAAAACTAATAATCACATTAATTTTTTCTGATTTTCCCTTTTTTGAAAATTCATTAAAACTCAATTTAAAACTTCCTTGAACCCTATCTCTTAAATTATCTATAATTTCCTCCAATTTTACCACCTTTTTTACTTTTGTTGATGGAATTTTTTCTTTCTTTGGCAATCTGTCAATAAGCTTTTTTATTGCAGAAAATAAATTTTCTATTGATATATCTCCGCTCGGAGAAAAGACGGGCTCTATATCAACAAAATATTCTCTTTCAAATATCTTATCTCCCGAGGCAAGTTCATTAACATACTGGCTCAAACTTCTCATTTGTTGATATAGTTTTAATCTCGTTTCTAAGTATTCAATATTTAATTCCTCCTCTTCTGTAAGGTCGAGGTTTGGTAATAATGATTTAGATTTTATTAACAGAAGGGTTGATGCTATCAGAAGAAAATCTGCTACATGGGGGACATCAAAATTTTCCAAGTTATTAACATATTTAATATAATCGTCTGTGACCTGAGCAAGGGAAATATCATTTACGAACAGTTTTCGTTTTTCTATGAGCTCTAAAAGTAGATCTAAAGGGCCTTCAAAAACATTTGTTTTGGTTATAAATGTTTTTGAAGTGGTCTGGTTAATTATTTCTTTCATCATTGACTTTTTATTGAAGTTATTATATATTTAAAACTGAACGATCTTTAAAATCTAATAAATTATAACATAAAAAGGAGAATCTATGGATTTTTATAATTCCGAAGAAGAAAAAGAGCCAGCATATATAACTGCCAAAGCAAGAATATCTCCTCTGGTAACCCTGTTAAATAGGTCTTCCCCAGACGGGGAAAGAAAAGAAATATTTTCGGACGGAGAAAAAAAAAGAAATATTCAATCGTCTTATAAATTTGGGAAAAAATGTTTCAAAAAAACTTGAAATTGTTTTCAACAAACTTAAAGACGAAGATGAGATGGAAGTAATTGCCTTTGATATAGGCAGAATTCAAAAACTTACTAAAAAAATTAAAGATAACCCAGATGATATTGTTTTTTTTAAGCAGGCCCTTGAATATATTGGAATAGTCAATCAGGCCATGGAGGAAACATATTCTGAATATCTAGAACAAAAAATAAAATAAATATTAGGAGGAATTATGCATTTTTTAGTTGAAGGACTTTTATCAAATATTGATTTATTTTCTTCAAACAAAACAAATCAAAAACTAATTAAATGCAGGGATTACAAGTGCAGAAAAGGAAAAGAATACTCTCCGTATTGATAACCACATTAAAATCACGACACCTTAATTAAGGTGTCGTGATTATTTTTTTGTCTGCATAAGTCCGCGTTCAGTTCGCATTTTTAGTCCGCGTTTTCTTGATTTCTATTCCCAACTCGTCCAACTGCGTTTTTGAAATTTCAGCCGGCGAGTCCATAAGCAAATCCCTGCCGTCGCCTGTTTTTGGAAATGCAATTACTTCGCGAATACTTAGTTCATTTTGCAAGAGCATCATTAACCTATCTATTCCCCACGCAATTCCTCCATGAGGAGGTGTCCCCGAAGAAAATGTCCTCATCATATGCCCAAAATTTTTTTCAATGTCTTCTTCTTTGTGCCCCATTATTTCAAAAACTTTCCTAAGAGCCTCTGGTCTGTGATTTCTTATGCTTCCACCCCCTATTTCATTACCATTCAAAACAATGTCATATTGGTCTGTTAAAATTTCTCCAATGTTTTTCTTATTCATCAAATCATCATAAAATTCATTTTTTGGTGCAGAAAATGGATTGTGTGTAAATGTCCACTTTTTACTTTTTTCATCCTTTTCAAAAAATGGAAAATCAATAATCCAACAAAACGCCAACAAATTAGAATCATCTGCGTTTTTTCTTAGATCAGGACTATCCTTTTTATATTTTTCCATAGCTTCTTTGTATGTGAGTCGTGGAAATGGAATTTCTTGAATCTTTTTCTTCGGATAATTTTTTTGTATGACTTCTATAAGTGCTTTTTCATTTATATTCATTACATCTTTTTTTTCAACAAAACTCATTTCCAAGTCCATTTGTGTAAATTCCGGTTGTCTATCTCCCCTGCTATCTTCATCTCTCATACATCTTGCGATTTGAAAATATTTTTCCATACCAGAGGCCATTAGGAGTTGTTTATATTGTTGTGGTGCCTGTGGAAGAGCATAAAATTTTCCGTTTTGGGTTCTTGAAGGGACAACAAAATCGCGCGCTCCTTCCGGAGTTGATTTCGTGAGAATTGGAGTCTCAATCTCTATAAATCCTTCTTTATCAAAGAAATCTCTTATTGATTTAATTACATTATGCCTATTTCTTATGTTCTTTTGCATTCTATCTCTGCGTAAATCCAAATATCTATATTTCATTCTTATTTCTTCATTAATATCCTTTCCATCTGAATTTATTTCAAAAGCGGGAGTTTCGGCCTCGTTTAAAATTTTAATTTCTTTGATTTCAATTTCTATATCACCGTTTTCTTGGTCTTTATTTACCATCTTTTCGGGTCTTTTGTTTACCAACCCGGAAATTTCTAAAACCCATTCATTACGAACCGTGTTTGCAATTTTATGAGCACTCTCGTGATTAGGCAATGCAACCATTTGGACAATTCCACTTTTATCTCGCAGGTCAATAAAGATAAGTTTTCCATGGTCGCGACGAACATTAACCCAACCAGCAAGAACCACCTCAGAGTCAATATGTTTTTTTAGATCTTTAATATATATACGATTCATAATAATTATAATTTTAAATTCCAAACCACAAATCCCAAATTACAAATAATATCTAAATTCTAATTTCTAATTTCTAATGCTTCAAACTTTTTTGAATTCCTGCCTGCCTGCCGGCAGGCAGGCAGGTTGTATTTTGATAATTTGAATTTGTCCCATACCATTCGCTTCGCGAAGCTACGGGATAAATTTGTGATTTGGTGCTTGTAATTTGTGATTTCAAAAAATTGGTTTATGATTATTTTAAACTCAAACCAATTTTGGTTCTAACTTCTTCCATTTTTTCTGAAATCTTTTTTTCTGCTTTCTTCCCACCGTTTTCAAGTACATCCAAAATATATTCTCTATTCTTTTGTATTTTTTCTCTCTCTTCTCTTATTGGTTTTATAAAATCTACCACATTTTTTAATAAAACTTCTTTTGATTCTTTGTATCCTATTTTTCCATTCACATATCTATCTCTCAGGTCCTTTAATTCCTCGTCGGGACTGAAAAGTTTATGCAAATTAAATATATTACATTTTTCAGGTTCCTTTTTATCCTTTACATCTTTTGAATCCGTTACAATCCCCATTATTGCTTTATTCAATTCTTCATCTGTCGCAAATAATTCTATTGTATTTTGATAACTTTTGCTCATTTTTTGGCCGTCTGTTCCAATAATTGTTCCTATATTTTCAAAAATCATCGGCTCCGGCAATTTAAATGTTTTTCCAAAAATGTTATTAAATTTTTGAGCTATGTCTCGAGCAAATTCAACATGCTGTTTTTGGTCATTTCCGACCGGCACGACATCTGCACCCGGAAGCAAGATATCTGCGGCCATAAGTATTGGATAGCCAAATACCCCGACATTTATTTCTTTATTTTTTGCTTCAGCGTCTTTGAACGCGTGGGCTCTCATAAGAAATGGCATTGTGGTTATACAATTAAATATCCACGCCATTTCAGAAACTTGAGGAATATCTGATTGTTTGTACAAAACTACTTTTTCGGGATTGAGCCCGATGGCCAAATAATCAACGGCTATATTATATATATAATTATTCATTTGCTCCTTATTTTGAACAATTGTCAGCGCGTGCAAATCAGCAATAAAAATATATGATTCATAATCATCTTGAAGAGCCACAAATTGTTTCATTGCTCCAAAATAATTACCTATATGTGGATGACCAGAGGGCTTTACACCCGAAAGAAGTATTTTTCTTGTCTCGAGCTTGTCGAGAGATTTGTTTTCTTTATCCATATTTTTTTAAAAAATTCACTAAATTCCAAACCACAAATTCCAAATTACAAACAATTTCTAAATTCTAATTTCAAATGTTCTAACTTTGAAACTTCTAACTTTAAAAGCTCTAAATGAGCTTTTAAAGAATCGTGCTAGATTTTTAATTCATAATATCGAAGTTTCAAAGAGTCGTGCCAGTTTTTGAATCTGTTTTCTTTTTTTTGAATTTTGTATTTTGGTTATTCTAATTTGTTTGTAATTCGGTGCTTGTAATTTGGTATTTTACAATTTCTGATTGAAGTATTCTTTCAAATCAGAAATTGGTATCCTATCTTGTTTCATACTATCTCTCTCTCTCACCGTCACCTTTTTATCATTAACAGATTCAAAATCTATTGTGACGCAATAAGGAGTTCCTATCTCATCCTGTCTTCTGTATCTTTTCCCTATTGACTGTGTTTCATCATACATACAAATCCATTTGTTTTTTAAATTTTCAAATATTTTTTTAGAGATCTTCTGCAGTTCTGATTTTTTTGAAAGTGGCAATACGGCAATTTTTATCGGCGCAATTTCCTTCTTAAATTTAAACAATGCTCTTACTTCACCATTCACATCTTCTTCTGTGTAAGAATCACAAAGCAGGGCTAATATAGTTCTATCAACCCCCAAACTTGGCTCTATAACATGAGGAACAATCTTTTCATTTTTCTCTTGGTCATAATATTCAAGTGGAACATTGCTATTTGCGGTATGGTTTTTTAAATCAAAATCTGTCCTGTACGCAAGACCGTATAATTCACTTCTCCCAAACGGATAGTCATATTCAAAATCAATAGTTCTTTTGGAATAATGAGCCAATTCTTCTTTAGGAACTTCATGTTCGTGAACATTTTTTTTATTTAAACCTATTTCATTTATCCACTCGCGCATCTCTTTTACCCACTCTTCAAAACTCTTCTTCCATTTTTTTTCATAAACAAAATATTCTATTTCCATTTGTTCAAACTCGCGAGTTCTAAATATAAAATCACGAGGCGCGATTTCGTTTCTAAATGCTTTTCCTATCTGCGCAATGCCAAAAGGAAGTTGTGGATGGAATGAATCAATTATATTTTTAAAATTAACAAAAATCCCCTGCGCTGTTTCAGGGCGTAAATAGGATATTGAATTTTTATTTTCAACTGCGCCGACATTTGTTTTAAACATCATGTTAAATTGTTTTTCTTCACCTAATTCTCCCCCACATTCCGGACATTTTTTTTCTTTTAATTCATCTATTTTGTAACGTTTCTTACACTTCCCACATTCGGCAAGAGGGTCGGAAAAACCATCTGTATGACCGCTTGCTTCCCATACGCCCTGATTCATTAAAATGGCGGCATCCAAGCCGAAAATATCGCCTCTATTTCGCACAAAACGGCTCCACCAAAGGTTTTTTATGTTATTTTTGAGTTCTACCCCTAATGGGCCATAATCCCATGTTCCCGCAAGCCCACCATATATTTCTGAACCTTGATATATAAAACCGCGCCTCTTTGCGAGAGATATTATTTTGTCTAATTTAGAACCGCTATTTTCCATATAATTTTATATTCTAATTATTTTACATCTATTTAAAACTACCACTTCTCGCCCTGTGAGATGTTTTAATAGCATATTCTATGAGATAAATAATAACAAAAGATTCAACTGTTGTATATAACATTATATGGAAAATTTAAATTACTTGACATCTCTATAAAAAGGTTTATTATCCAAGACAAGACAAAGTTCTTTTAGAAAATAAATTTTTAAAATAAAAAAGGAGAAGAAATGAAAATAAAAGAAGCAATACGGATGGGAAGAAAACTTCGTAGATTACTTTGGGAAAAATGGAATAATTTTCCTGAAGTTATTCAAAAAAAGGGTCGAGCATCCCGCGAAACTCGTATTAAGGTATTGAGAGATTTAACTCCGGATTGGGCAAAAGAGATTGCCTTATTGACATACAAGGATTTTCGGAAAAAGAGAGTTTTTTGGACCAGAAATTTGGGATATCTTATTGGGTTGGAATTTACTAGACCCATTCTCTAAAACTTTAATTTTTTATTTTCAACCCCCCCCTGCTAGCAAGGAGGGGTTTTTATTTTTTTCATATCCTATTCTGTCATTCCGCAGAATACCAGAATAGGATATAAGTGATTTAATTTTTTGAAAAAAGTGAGTTTAATCATTTGGCAAACGCTATATGTCTTAGCCTATATACACTACAATTAATTTAATTATTAGATAATTTTTATCAAATAAGCCCGCCTGTGGCAAACCTTATAGAGAAACATACATTTTTGAAAAATATTTTCAAATTACCTCTCAACATTTTTGTTCGCATCATAAAATGATACCCCCATTTTAAAAGAGGCGTGTAATGCGCCTCTTTTTATTTTAGTGATATAATAATACTGTATATTTTAATCATGGCCATAAAAGAAAAAACAAAAATAAGAAACCCAGTTTGCGCGATTCTTTGGATGGATGCCACTTACACAACAGAAAAGGAATTGCCAAAAGAACTCCCACAGGCACAACTCACGGTTGGTTTTATCATTTCCACAAACAAGAAATTCACAAATATTGCGATGAATGTAAAATATGATCCTGTTACAAGGCGTCTTTGGCCAGTTGATGGTTTAATTATTCCGCGAAAGGCAAAAATAAAATTTATAAAACTCGCCTATCTTAATGGAAAAATATAAAAAAGGAGATAATATTGTTGTTTATTGGAATGATGCCGTGATTTATGGTAAAGAGAATTTTGCTTATTCAAAAAAATTAAAACCCGCAAAAATTACTACCAAAGGGAACCTTGTTGAAAAAAACAAAGAATTTGTAATTATAGAATCACCAAAAATTTTTAAATATGATCCAGTTCAATAAAAAAATATACCCAGATTATTAGCGTCGGGAGAGAAGATAACTTTTTACTTTATTCCCATAGGGATGATTGAGAAAATAGAAAAGAAATCATTATAAGACTTGCAAACTTTATTAAGGGTTTTATTTTCTGGGAAATAGAGAACCCCACTATTTTATTATTTCAAAAAAGCTATTCTAATGTTCTTAAGAACATTAGAATAGCTTTTTTTGTTATTTATGGATTCAAAACGGGGGATTAAAAAGCCCATTAGGAGGTTAAGAAAAAAGACATTATGAATTGAAAACCTCATTTAGAGCTTAGGAAAAAGACATTATGGATTGAAAACCTCATTAAGAGGTTTTCAATTCCACATAAAACTCTGCGCCTTTGCCTTCCCCGTCTGATTCCGCCCACACCCTGCCTCCATGCGCCTCCATAAATTTTTTAACTATATATAATCCAAGTCCCGTTCCTTTCACATTAACTTTATTTGCGTTGCCAGCTCTTTTAAATAATGTAAATAATCCGGATAATTCTTTTTTGGGTATTCCAACCCCGCTATCGGAAAGTTTAAATAGTATTTTATTTTCATTTACCCTTTTTAGCTCCAACTTGAGCCAGCCATATTTTGTATATTTTAGTCCGTTGTCTATTAGGTTTGTTATTACTTGTTTAAATTTGCCCACATCAACTTTTGCGTTGTATTCTGCCGATTTATCATAATTGAAAGAAAATTCTAAACACGACTCATCTATTGACGGTTTCATTTCGTTTATAACATGAAACACAAGTTCATCTATCTTTGCTATTTCAAATTTATACTCCATTCTTCCCTGCTCTATCCGCGACACATCTAAAAAATTCTCAACTATCAACGCAAGGCTGTTTGTAGAATCAAACATATTCTTGATTGGTTGCTTTATTTTCTCCTCCATTTTTCCATAAGAGCCCTCTATTATTAATGAGGCGTATCCTTTTATAGCGGAAAGCGGACTTCTAAATTGGTGGGAAGCTATAGACAAAAACTCCGACTTTTGCCTATCCAACTCTTTCAATTTTACATTTGCGTCTTCCAATTTTACATTTGTATTCTCTAAATCCTTTGCAAGTATTTCTATTTTTTCTCTTGTTTCAACCTCCTTTATAACGCTTCTTATTAACAGAATTCCTGCAACTATAACAACCAACAATATAATTCCATTTATGATTTGGTCTTCAAGACTTGTAGCCAATATTGTTCTTAAAAGAATAAATATCCAGAGAGCAAATGTTAATATTTCCGTTGCAATAACTTTTACATTGAATAAGTGATGTTTTATTATTGCGTACCCTAGTGATACAACTAAAATTAAAGTGAAAGGTGGTCCTAACCAGATTAAACTATAGTCTTTCCAAGGCAGAAATAAATTGAATACCATTCCTAAAACATAAGAAATCGTTGTGCCAAAAAATATAAACTTGAATTGAAGTTTTGCTAATTTCTCACCAGCTTTTTTATAAGAATTGATTAAATTATAGTAGGCCAAAAAAACAAAAAATAGGAAATATGCTACATACCCCAAATACATCTCCTTATTTAAAATTACTCCTTTTGTTCCGTCTTCAAAAAAGAAAATTTCTTTTAAAAGAAGATTTTTATCAAATAAAAAAGCCCCGATTATTACAATCATTGGAATTAATGATATTAGGATTTTTTTTGAAAATTCCTTACTCGAATTGAAGTATATGGTAAATAAAAAAAATAGCGTTGGAATTATGGCGGCAGATATATAATAAATGTCCGCATATATTAGTGCATCACCTAAATCTTTTGTAGATATAAAAAATCCTAAAAAAAGAGCCCAAGAGGCAACAGATAATATTATCAACGAAAACAAAACATTTGTTTTTGTTTTGCCTCTCCCCAAAATAAAATAACTAAAAAAAGCATTTAAAACAGCAATTATAAATAACAAAACAATTTGATAATTCATATTATTTTTTAACTATCATAACGAGGTGAATTTTTAATGGCTCAAAAAATATTTTTATGTTTTCTTCTTTAAAACCAGCCCTTTTTGCTAATTCCCAAATAACTTCAGGTTCCCTATAAATCATTTTCCAACCAACGACATTTGTAACAAATTTTCTCTCATTATTATCAACTATATTAGCGGTTATAAAAGTTCCACCAGTTTGCATATTATCATATATTATTTTAAATATATCTTGAACCTTTTCATCATTAAAATAATCTAATAAACCAACCATTTCTATTATATTCGGCTTGTTTTCATCGTGAAAATATTTTGGAAAATTACTTGCCGTATCCTCAAGCCATCTTGTAAAAAACTTATTCGGCAAAGAAATCGCTAATTTTTTACTATATTCTAGTGCCTCTTTGCTTTTATCTAAAAATGATATTGATACATCAACTGATTCCGGAACATTAATTTGTGCGAATGATTCTACAATCGCTCGGGCAGAACCTGAAGCTATACTTAATAAATTTATATTTTCACTTTTTTCAATTAAATTATTAACCGTTTTTCTTAATTCATTTTCTACTATCATTAATCTGTTTCTTACGGCCTTGGCATTATTTCTTGTCAGCCAAATCCATCTAAAAAATGCCTGTAATAAATTTTTAGACCTATACATTTTCCCATGTCCATATAAAATTTCTAGGGCATTATAACTTGTTGCTGTTTCTATAATTTTATCTGCTGCCTTATGTGTTTTTTTAATACCAGGTTGAAAAGATTTGGGTAAATTATTCAATATAGGTATGAAAAAAGAATCAAAAACTATTTTTGGAAAGTTGTTTGTTTCAAACTTTATATTTTTATCCTTATATATCTCGGCTATCATTTTTTATTTATTTTAATTATACCAAAAAATGAGATGGTTTGGAAAGAAAAATTGAAAAAATTGACATGGTTTCAAATTGGTATATTATGTAATTAAACATTAGTTCATTAAGCCACACCTTAAAATGTGGAAAACCAAAACAAATAGAAGAGGCACAAAATGGGCAAAAAACCAAGACCGAGGCCGGTACCGTGGCCATATCCAAAACCCCATCCACCGGGTGGATGAAAAATCAAAATAACTCGTGTTATCAAAAATCCGCGGGTTATTTTTTATATTTAAGAAGTAATTGCACTAACAACAATTTCAAAATAATTTTTGTCTATGGTTTTATTATTTTTTATATAGTTTTGTAATGTTGGGGCAAGCGCCATACCAACTTTTTTTCTTAAATGTTCAAATTCTATTACATCTGTTTTTGTCGGCAATTTACCAAAATATTTTCTATAAAAATAACCCTCTGGGGTAATACTTGTAATAATCATTTCTTCTATTAAGTCAATTTTTGTTAGTTCATATTTTGTGATAATTTTGTTTAAAGATTTATTACTTTTTAAATTATCACAAAATTTCTTGAAGTCAGTATATATAGGAGATTTTTTAAAAAGATCGTGGCTTATTTCGTGTAATAAAATCCCACCAAAAATATATTTTAAATTTTTAATTGGGCAATCAGATATTTCCAACGAAATATTGTTATCTCCCCAATACCAGCCAGCACAGTCGTCCAGAGATTTGTTATTTAAAGAAAGAAATACTTTGTATGAATTTTCTTTGATATTTTCTTTATTTTCTAAATTAAAAAGATTTAACAAAATTTTTTTATATTTTTTCTCTTTAGATATATATTCCAATTTTTTCTTTCTCTCTACTAACTTTAATCTTTCCTTTTTATATATTTCTTCAAAAACAGGTTTAAGGTTGGCTAATATTTGATTAATCTGCTGAAATTCTTGCGCAGTTAAAAGTTTTTTTAATTCTTTTTGCAGATTTTCCCCAGAATTTTCAAAATAAAAAATATATGATAAATCAGGATAATATTTTATATAAATTTTAGAAAAAATTTTTAATAAATTTTTTTGTTGATTTGTAAGAATATCAATCTTTTTTAAAAAATTATTTTTTCTATTATGAAAATATAAAGACGAACCCTGCCCAGAGATGTCAGTTAGAAAAGAAAATAGTAGAGCCGTGTGATTAAAGAAAAATTTATAATTCATAGGAATTTAAGAAATGGAAATTTTTTTAGAGTATCTGAATTATCCCTTGGATGGACCAACCACACAAAATCTACTGGTTTAATAAAATACTTAACAAATTTCTTCGGAATAAATTTGATAAGTAAATCCCTAAAAATCCTCAAAATCGATTTCATACATTGCAATTATACCAAAAAATAAGATGATTTGAAAAGAAAAATTGAAAATAGAAAACAAAAAACTACACAATAAAATTGACATAGTTTCAAACAGTCGTACTATTTATTGTACGGGCAGAGAATTTTTTCTAGAAATATGATATAATATAAAAATATGATTCCAGAATTTGTGCGCCCTTTTTTATGGTCTTATGATATATCTAAGATGAATTTAAAGAGAGACAAAAAAAGAATTATTACTAACATTTTGAATTTTGGAACAACCAAAGCAACAGATTGGCTTTTTAGTATTTATGACAAAAATGATATAAAGGAAAATGTAAAAAACCCAATGCCGGGCGAGTGGAGTGAAAAATCTCTAAATTTTTGGAGTATTGTTCTTAATGTGGAGTCGAAGATTGAAGGAAGAAAAATAAAATGATTATGTTTTATAATATATTGGACAAAAAAAGGGCTGATATACTTCCTTTTTTTAAACAATTTAAAGAAAAATTTTATTTAGCGGGCGGAACCGCGCTGGCTTTGCAAATTGGACACAGAGATAGTGTTGATTTTGATTTTTTTTCAAACGAAAAATTTAATACACAGAAATTATTTGAAGAAATGAGAGATGTTTTTTTAGGACACAAAGTGTTCAAGATCCAAGAGGAAAGAAATACACTTTCTATTTTGGTTGATGAAAATATAAAGATAAGTTTTTTCTATTATCCATACCAACTCATTGATAATCTAATAGAAGAAGAAAATTTTAAATTGGCTTCTCTGGTGGATATTGGATGCATGAAGCTCTCGGCTATAACAGGAAGGGCAAGTATAAAAGATTATATTGATTTATATTATATACTTCAAGATATTAAATTGGAGGGCTTAATAGAAAAATGTTTGGGGAAGTTTCCAAACATAGATAAAAATTTAATTCTCAAGAGCTTGGTATACTTTGAAGATGTAATAGATGAAAAAATAATTTTCAAAAACGATAATTATATAGAACAAAAAGATATTGAGATTTTTTTGAAAAAAAAGATAAAAAATATTCTAATTAATAAATAAAAAACACCGCAATCATGGGACTGCGGTGGTTTTTTTCTCTTTGTCCGGAAAACAAAAAGAATAAAAAGTTATAACGAACATACTTAAGAAATATAGGGCAATCAGGGAAGAAATAATGAAAATCCAGAGCGAAAAATTACTTTCCAAAAAACCAGTGGCAACTGAGCCCCCGATTATTAATATCCCCCCCGGCTTCCCTATTTCTTCAAATGTTGTGAAACTTATATTTGCGAATATAAGCCCTACAAACAACAAGAACAACGAAAAAAGAACCAAAAATATCTTTTTCATTTGAATTACTCCTTTTTTTTATTTATTTAAACAACTTTTCAATTATAATAGTACCACAAAACTAATTTAAAGTAAACAAAAAATTAAACCACTTTCTAATTTCCTCCCGAGGCGGATAGGCGCGCAAAATGGATTCAAATGCTCATTCAGAGCATTTGAATTTAGTGATTTGGTGATTTTACTTGTTCCGTAGTGAGCTTTGCTCTACTACTAGGATGTCTCTTTATATAGTTCTTTTATCTCATCCATTATCTTATTCGCGCCGAATTTATAATCATTTATTGTGATTTCTTTTTTATCTCCCAAAATTTTTTTTGGATATATTGGTTTACCTATATTCAATACAACTTTTCTTTTTCGCGAAAAAAAACTTCCCCAAGATATTTTATAAGTACTATTTATTCCAATTGGCACTACAGGTAAATTAGTTTTATGCGCGAGAAACGCCACCCCTCCTTTTGCTTCCTGAAAGTTTCCATCTTTTGTTGTTCTTCCTTCTGGGAAAATAAATAAACTATGTTTATCATTCAAAATGTTTATGTGGTCTTTTAAAGATTCTTCATAATTATGTATCCCTATTCCAACTGCGTACGAACCCCACGCCTTAAAAAACAAACCTAATGAAAAAAATATCTGCATCCACTTTCTTTCATAAAAAGTATTTTCGCGAGATGTATAAAACATCGGTATAAATTTTGACAAAAAAGGTAAACTTGCAGGCAAAAGTATTGGGTCAAGAGCGTTTGCGTGATTTGATGCAAAAATAACTCCCCTTTCCAGTCCTTTTAAGTTTCCAGTTCCGCGAACTTTAAGACCAATAAAAAAAATTAAAATTAATCTGACAGGTATCCAAAATAATGTTTGTAAAAGTAATGGAGGTATAAAATAAAGCTTTTTCATATAATTTCCCTAATTATACCACTAATTTCTCAAAAATTATCCAGTTGTCCAATCGTCCAACCATGCAACCATTTAATTTTACCCCGCCCGCCTACCGCAAACAGGTAGCCCAGCCCCGGGCTGGTGATACTGGGGTGAATAAGAGAATGGAAAACCGGACATTTTCCTATACAACCATTCAATTGAATAAGAGAATGGAAAACCGGACATTTTCCTATACAACCATTCAATTGAATAAGAGAATGGAATTTTGTAAAAGACTATCCTCCTATTCGCTACAATTAGAGAATGGATAAAAAAAAACAAAACTATCCCCTTATTCGCTACAATTAGAGAATAGAAAATTAGTTGTTTTGAAATTGTTTTGAGAATGAGTTTTTGGTAAAAAATTTAATCACTCGGGAGTTTCGCTTTCAAAAAGATTTAAAAAACGCCCTTATTCAAGGGCGCTCCAAATTTTGGTTTTGATGGTCTTGGCGTCATCTCCTGTTTTGACGACAATTGCCGGAACATTGGGAAATTTTTTCCAATGGTTCAGAACGCTGGTCTGAGAACTTTTTACCTGTAAGGGTATCTTTTCACCACTTATTTTGATGACGAAAAAATCAATCCCCTGAAATTTGTCTGCATGGCGACCAGTTTTGTAAAAACTTACAATTTCACCATCTCTTGCCATTTCATCAAGAGCTATACCAACCGCTACTTCGGCCCCTCGACCTCGCTGACGCTCAATTTTTTTAATGAGATTGACAACGGTTCTGCTCATCTATATCACCTCCTTTAATTACTGTATCTATATTGCATTATACCCCACCCTTAATTATTTTTCAACATTATCCAAATAAGGAATTTTTGTCTACTTGAGTTTTTGTGTAAGCTATACGGTATCGCTTTCAAAACGAACATTAATCTTAGTTTGTCCATCCTCTTTACCCCGCCCGCCTACCGCAAACAGGTAGCCCAGCCCCAGGCTGGTGATACTGGGGTGAATAAGAGAATGGAAAACCGGACATTTTCCTATACAACCATTCAATTGAATAAGAGAATGGAAAACCGGACATTTTCCTATACAACCATTCAATTGAATAAGAGAATGGAAAACCGGACATTTTCCTATACAACCATTCAATTGAATAAGAGAATGGAATTTTGTAAAAGACTATCCTCCTATTCGCTACAATTAGAGAATAGAGGATGGGGGTGTTTTTAAATTCATTTTTGTTTAAATTTTTACCTCAAAATCTATTCTCTTATTCGTGCGAATAAGAGAATAGATTTTCACTCTTAATTTTTCAAATTCCCTTTCAATAAATTTTCCTGCCCCTTTCACTTTTTATGTTCCTATATAACTTCATATTTTTTTCTTCATTTCGTCTTGCTTATCAATCTCTGCTTTTATCTCAACAACGATTTTTTGCTGGTTTTTCGGAGAGATATCGGGGATTTGGAAATTTGAAATTTGCTCCCAATATAAATGGATTTGATTTGTCGCGCCTGTAAAATCTCTCTCTATTTGAAAATACCCTAAAATACTTCTGAAAAAATACGTAAAAAATAATGGGTTGTATTTTTCGTTTAGTCTTAAAATATAATTATCAACAGAAGTAATTGCCTCGTTTTCATATTCGTAAAAATTAATTTTCCCGAGAGATATTTTTCCGGTGGCACAAATAACAATATCTTTCTCCTTTAATTTCTTTTTATTATCTAATTTATTAAAATCTTCTTGAGTAATATTCTCCGTTTCGGAAAAATCAATGTAGCCATTTTTTAGATTTGCAATTTTTACAACCGATATTTCACCTTCTGAATTATATTTTGGTTGTATTCCTTTTTCATAGCTTTCAGTAATGTCACTTACTGGCAAGGTTTTAATACTATCCAAAAAATCCATCAACTTTTTTGTCGGTTTATTGTGATATCTCGTAGAAAATCTTAAAATACCGCTTCTTGAAAGTTTGTTAAGATAGGTTTCAAAGGCTCTTAAAGTCCGATTTTGAGCGGTTTGCGTTCCTGCTGTCATTCCTTTGCCAAATTCGTTGTATAAATTTTCATCAAATTTAAACTCCCTCGCAAAAACTTTATTGATAATTCCTTGCGCCGGAGTAATTTGGCTTTTAAGCTCCTTGATTTTCTTTTCAATCGGTTCAATTTTCGCAACGATTTGGTCTTGCTTCGCCGAAAGTTTATCAATGACTTTTTTATCAAATTTTAAATACAAAAAATCATCTTCTTTCAATGTCGGATAGCCTTTCCCTTGCCTTGAAATCGCAATAAGATTTGGAAAAAAAATCGTTCTAAGCGAATAATATAAAATCTTGTTTAGCTTTCTTGGGATTAGATGAATAAAAGCGGAAGTATAAAAATAGTCTTTGCTATCTTTATCTACAAAAACATACTTTTTCAGATTTGGACGAACTTTTGAAATCAATCATTGAAATTCAATTTTACCGGTTCAACATCGCCTTCTTTTGAAACATTGCCTATTTCGGAATAAAAGAAATCATCATCTAACTTTTCAACATCAACTTTATTTTCGGACGCAAATGTAAATAAATCATTAAAAGAATAAAAACGCTCGGCTAAAAATTCATTTTGGAAATTAACAAAATCAACATCGTATCTAAATGACTTTTCTTTTCCTAATTCCCGAAAATCAATTGTAAATTGTTTTAGTGACATAGTTATCTTAATTCACTACATGACCGCTACATAGCTTTTAAGCCAAATACTATCTCAATTTCTCTCTCTTAATTTCCCCCCGCTTTTACCCGTCTCTAAAAAATTCCCTCCGCTCACATAAATTTCTTTAGAATCTTATTTGCCATTTCAACTACATTTACTCCCTTGCTGCCAGAACCCAAAAGAATTGCTAAAAGTTCCGAGTTAGAAAGTTTCTCGGGGCCATATTTCTCTAGTTTTTCTCTCAATTCGTAAAGTTTCGTGGCAAATCTTTTATTTTTGTCATAATTTTATTCCTCCCAAGGCGGGTGAGTATTTACATTCTACCATCTTCATCCCTTGCGAAGAATAACAGGCAGGATGTTTTCATCTGCGTTCACCCTGTTAAATAATTTTCTTTGAAAATTATTTAACAGGGTGAATCTGCGGTTTTCTATCTGCACCCATCTGCGATCTTAGATGCCTTCTTCTTTTAATTTATCCAATAAATCTTTAGCTCTTTTTGACAATTTTTTAGGCATTATTATTTTTACTTTTATAAGCAAATCACCTCTTTCATCTTTTCCGACAATTACTCCTTTATTTTTTACTTTCAAGAAATCACCATGATTTACTCCTGCCGGTATTTTTATTGTGATAGTTCCATCAAGTGTCTTTAGCTTATATTCAGCGCCAGTTATAGCATCTGTCAATTTGACATCTATATTCGTAAATATATTACTCCCTTCTTTTCTAAAATTGGGGTCGTTTTTTACATGAACCTTTATATATAAATCTCCATTTATTCCCTCTTTAGTAGCTTCTCCTGCTCCACTCTGCCTTATCATTTCTCCGTTTTCAATGCCTGATGGAATTTTTATATTTAATTCCTCTTGTTTATCGGTTGTTCCTACCCCTGAACATTTTGAACATTTTTCCTTTGGAATTTTCCCTTTTCCATCACATTCTTTACAAATAACAGTGTGTGTTATTGAGCCAAAAATTGACCTTTTTGATTCGTGTATCTTGCCAGTACTATTACAAAGCGAGCATTGTTTCATTTCAGTTCCCTTTTTAGCGCCGGTCCCCGAACATTCGGAGCAAATCATTTTTTTTCTTATTAAGACCTTTCTTTCTGTGCCAAAAACAGATTCAGAAAAAGACACTTCTATATCAATAGAAATATCTCTACCTCTTTTAGTTTTGCGAGATTGCCCCCCAAAAAATTCACTAAATATATCCCCCAAATCAAAGTCCTGAAACCCCGAACTCCCCTTATTTGCAAAGTCAGAAAAATCCCAGCCTGAGAATGGTCCACCCTGCGAAGAAAACCCCGAAAAATCCCAACCACCAGCTCCCTGTCCCGCCCCGGCGAATGTTCTTCCATATGTATCATATTCGGCTCTTTTTTTATCATCTGACAAAATAGAATAGGCCTCATTTATTTCTTTAAATTTTTTTTCATCCCCGCCCTTTTTATCTGGGTGATATTGATGAGCGAGTTTTCTGTACGCTTTTTTGACCTCATCTTTTGAGGCCTTTTTATCTATACCTAATGTTTTGTAGAAATCCATAACATTTTTAATTAAAAATGAAGTCACAAATCACAAATTCCAAAATACAAATTTATCCCGTAGCCAACTTGTTGTGGTACTGGGACAATCTCAAAATTTCAATCACCAAAATCCAAAACACAAGAAATTAATATTTAAAAAAATTTATTTGTGATTTGGTACTTGTGGTTTGGAATTTGCCAAAAATTTTGTTAGTTTTTGGCTTCTGTATCGTGGATGTTTCCTTCGTCGCCGTTTTTCTTTTCTCCTTCTTTTCCGCGTGAGTCCGCGTCTTGTCCGCGTTGGTCCGCGTTCTTCTGTAGTTCTTCTCCTATTTTTTGCATTTCTTGGGATAGTTCTTCTGTGGTTTTTTTAATATTTTCTATATCATCCTTCTCTTTTATTTTTTTAGAATCGCTAATTTTTTCATCCAAACTCTTTTTTAATTCATCAGATAATTTTTCTTTATTCTCTGAAAGAGATCTTTCCGCGGTATAAACAACTTGATCTAAAAGATTTCTAGAATCTATCAATTCTTTTTTCTTTTTATCTTCTTCTTCATGTAATTCTGCATCTTTTTGCATTTTCTTTATATCATCCTCTGAAAGTCCAGATGTTGCTTCTATTTTTATTGATTGCTCTTTCCCTGTTGATTTATCTTTTGCTTTTACATTCAAAATCCCATTTGCATCAATATCAAAAGTCACCTCAATCTGCGGCATCCCCCTTCTTGAGGGAGGAATCCCATCCAGAACAAATTTTCCTAAACTTTTATTATCATTAGCCATTGGTCTTTCTCCTTGAACAACATGAATTTCAACTGAAGTTTGATTATCTGCGGCGGTTGAAAAAATTTGAGATTTCGTAGTTGGTATAGTTGTATTTTTTTCAATTAATTTTGTAGCGACACTTCCGAGTGTTTCTATCCCGAAAGACAGTGGAATAACATCAAGAAGTAATACATCTTTTACATCTCCACGCAAAATCCCCCCCTGAACTGCAGCACCAAGGGCAACCACCTCGTCAGGATTTATTGTTTTGTTTGGTTCCTTTCCAAAAAATTTTTTAACAGCCCCTTGTATTGCTGGCATTCTGGTTTGCCCACCAACAAGAATGACTTCATCTATATCAGAAATCTTGAAGGGTGATGCGTCCATCGCTCTTTTCGTTATTTCTATTGCTCTATCTATATATTCTTTCACTAAATCTTCCAACTTTGCGCGAGAAAATTTCATTAATAAATGTTTAGGCCCGTCGGCGTCAGATGTCACAAACGGAATATTTATTTCAGTTTCTACCGAACTAGATAACTCGTGTTTTGCTTTTTCTGCGGCCTCATCCAATCTTTGTAAGGCAAGTGGGTCTTTTCTGACATCTATACCGCTCTCTTTTTTAAATTCATCTGCAATCCATTTAATTATTTTTTGGTCTATATCTTTACCACCCATATGGCTATCACCGTCAGTTGATTTGACCTCAACCACATCATCTCCTACTTCAAGAACAGAAACATCAAATGTTCCTCCACCAAAATCGAAAACCACTATTTGTTCATTTTTCTTTTTATTAAAACCATAAGCTAAGGCGGCGGCAGTTGGCTCGTTTATTATTCTTTTTACATCTAACCCGGCTATTTTACCGGCATCTTTCGTTGCCTTTCTTTGTGAATCATTAAAATAGGCAGGAACAGTTATGACAGCTTCTGTTATTTTTTCTCCTATTTTTGCTTCGGCATCAGCTTTTATTTTTTGAAGTATAATCGCAGAAATTTCTTCTGGTCTATATTTTTTATCTCCGAGTATAATCAAAACTCCACTATCGTCCCCCTTGGCTATTTCATAAGGAACAATTTCTTTGTCTTTCTGGACTTCTTTATCGTCAAAACGATGCCCCATAAATCTTTTTATCCCAAAAACCGTATTTTTAGGATTAGTAACCGCTTGCCTTTTAGCAGAAATTCCAACAACTCTTTCACCGTTTTTCGATAAAGCAACAATGGATGGTGTAGTTCTGGCTCCATCAGAATTTTCTAAAATTTTTGGTTCTCCGCCCTCAATAATCGCGAAAGCTGAATTTGTTGTTCCTAAGTCAATTCCTAAAATTTTACTCATAGTTTTATTTTACTCACACACTAACTTTTATTTCAAATAATTTAGTGTGTGATTTTTTTAATTATTATCTAATAAAAATTTTCATTTAAAATTTAACTGACCATTTTATATGACACACAAAACAAAAGTTAGTGTGTGAGTGTACCTTTAAATATACCGATTTTGACATTGGCCGGCCTTATATTTTTACCGTTCAAATTATATCCCTTTCTTAAAACTTCCAAGACAATATTATCCTCCTCATTTTTATTTGTATCAATAGTTCCCCCTAAATGATGAAATATTGGATTAAATTTTTGTTTATAAGGTTCTATTATTTCTAAACCTGAGTTTTTTAATATTGTAATCAATTGTGAATATATGTATTCCATTCCTTTTTTCCATGTCTCATCTACCTTTTCTAAATGTTCTTTATTTTTAAACGCCATATCAAAACTATCTAGGACAGGAATCATCTCGGATATTAAATTTTCGTTTGCGAAAAGTATCAGGCCTTTTTTTGAAGATTCTATTTCTTTTTTAAAATTAATTAGTTCTGCCTTAGATCTTTGCCATCCATTTAGATATTCTTTTTTTTCACCTTCGCATTTCTTTAAATTTTCCTTGATTTTTTTTATTTTGTTATCTATAGATTCCTCTACATTTTCTATTTCTTCCGGATCTATATTTTCTTGTGATTTGTTAAATTTGTCTGTCATAAAATTGGGCGAGCAAATATACTTTTAAAAACGGTTGGGTTTAGGTCTGGGTTTTTAAAAGTATATTTGTGAAGCCAAATTTAATTACTTTTTAAAAATAAATTATGGATGAAAAATGTCCTTGGGGACATTTTTCATTTATCTGCGTATACTACCTTTTACTCCACTGCGCGGCCTTTCTGGCTTTTTTTAAGCCAAATTTTCTTCTTTCTTTTGCCCTTGAATCGCGCTTCAAAAAACCCGCTTTTTTTAATTTTTTCTTATATTCCTCATTTAAAATAGACAAAATTCTTGATAAGCCATGTCTCACAGCTTCTGCCTGTGACGAGGTGCCACCACCTTTTACTTTAACCGAAAAAGAAAATTTTTCTTTTGGTTTAATCTTTAAAAGAGGACTCCTGACTGTGTTCTGTAATTTGTCCGTTTTAAAATAATCCTCTAATTTTAAATCATTAATGGTAAATTCATTTTTTGCTTTTATGTTTTCTGTTGCCCTAACAATAGCAACGGAGGTCTTTCTTCTCCCTATTTCTTGAAGAAATTTCTTTTTTGTTTGCTCTAAATTAGGTTTAGAAATTTTCGTTATTTTTTTTACTTCTTTTATCTCTTTTGTCATAATCTTATTATTCAGATATTTTTAATTTTTTCATCATACCGGGTCTAAGTTTATTATTTGGTAACATATTATGAACAGCTTTTTTTATTAATTCAGCGTTACCCTTTTCTTTTATTACTTTTTCTGCCATTTCTTTTTTAAGCCCGCCGGGATAACCGGAAAAACGAGAATATCTCTTATTACTAATTTTTTGGGGGTCCAAACTCATTTTTGACGCATTTATAACCATCACCATCACATCAGAACTAATATTTTTTTTATAATTTTTTAAATTTTTTCCCATTAGTAAAACTGCTAATTTACTAGCTAATCTCCCCAATTTTTTATCTTTTGCATCAACTGTGTAAATTTCCATCCCTATACTAATCTTAATTTTTAATAATATTGACCTTATTTGTTATTTTAATCTATTTGTTCCATGGTCCACTACCCACTCTATTTTGTAAACTAATCTGTTTCAAACGAAATTAAGATTAGTGTGGGGATTCCATAAAAAATATTAAATTCCAAACTACAAATCCCAAGTTACATTGGTGCCTCGAATTCGTCTTTAAACGAATTCTATTACAGCCATTGAACTTGAATCAGCGGCTCTTTTTGACAATTTTGTAATTCTTGTATAACCACCCTTTCTATCTTTATATCTTGGGGCGATCTCTTCAACAAGTTTTTTTGATAAATCTTTTCTCCCTAATTTAGAAATTATTAATTTTTTTGAAGCTAAAGTTTTATTTTTTCCTCTAGTAATTAGTTTCTCTATAAAAGGTCTTAACTCTTTTGCCTTTGTTTCAGTTGTTTTGATTTTCTCATTTTTTATTAAAGACAAAGACAAAGATTTTATCAAAGCTTTTCTTTGATTTGTTGTCCGGCCAAACTTTCTGTTTTTATTGTGATGTCTCATCTTATCCTGTTTTTAGAGAAACATTATTACTCTTCAAAAGTTTTTTAATTTCATCAAGGCCTTTTTTACCAAGCCCCTCAATTTCTAATATATCCTCTTCTTTTTTTCTTGTTAATCCTCCAACAGTTCTTATACTTGCATTTTTAAGCGCATTTTCTGTTCTAACAGAAAGACCAAGTGATTCTATTCTTGTTTTGAAAAATTCTTTATCTGTTGAACTGCCATCTGAAATTTCTTTTTCATCATCTACATTTTTATCAATTAAATCATCAATATCTTCTATGGATTCCTCTTCATCTTCCTGAAAACCAACGATGGCTTTTAATTGTTTTATCATTATTCCTATTGATTTTTCAAGGACTTCTCTTGAAGTCATTGTGCCATCTGTTTCTATAAAAATTCTTAATCTGTTGAAATTTGTTCTTTCTCCAACACGCATATCTTCAACTTCATAATTTACCCTTCTTATTGGACTAAATATTGCGTCAAGAGAGATTGACCCTATATCCACCCTATCTTTTTCTATTGTCTCCTTTGGGATATAACCGAGGCCCCTCTGAACTTTCATTTCTATATTCAATGATGCGTTTTTGTTTGTCGTATGCGCAACAACAAGACCTGGGTTTAATATCTCCATCTGACCAGGTACTTCTATATCTCCGGCCTTTATTTCTTTTTCTCCCTTAATCTTTAGATACATCATTTGCGGTTCCTCCGTATCCATTTTTATTCTTATCTTTTTCAAATTAAGAAGTATATTTATCACATCCTCCCGAACCCCGTCCATTGTAGTAAATTCATGGTCAACCCCATCTATTTTGACAGACACAATTGCAGCTCCCGGTAAAGAGGATAAAATGATACGCCTAAGAGAATTCCCGAGTGTATGACCATAGCCGGGATATAGGCCCTCTATTTCATATACACCTTCAAAATCCTCCTCTTTTATAATTTTCGGCTGTGATGGTAAAACAATATCGTAATCCATAATTTTTATTGATTATTAATAATTATACGCCATTTTTGTTATTTATTCAAGTATAAAACCTGAAAAACCTATAAATTTTAACGATTATAAAATTCTATTACTGACTGTAGATCAAATAATAAATCCGATGGATTATAAACCGGGGCATTTTTTAAAATCCCCTCTTTGTTTTTTAAATTTAAAGAAATCCAAGGTGGTATACTCGGCATGTCCATTATTTCTTTATCTAAATTAATAAATAAACTATTATTTTTTCTTTCGTTTTTTATTGAAATTTTGTCACCAACCTTAACATTATAAGATGGTATTGATAACCTTCTACCATTTACCGTTATATGCCCGTGAGAAACTATCTGTCTTGCCATCCTTCTTGTTTTAGCAAACCCAAGACGATAAACAACATTATCTAATCTACTCTCCAAAAATTTGAAAAGTTCCTCGCTTGGAGGTGTTTTCTTTTTTTCTATAGACTTCTTGACATAATTACTAAATTGATTTTCTGAAATCCCATAGGTAAATCTCGTTTTTTGTTTTTCTATTAGTTGACGACCATAGTTAGTCATTGCTCTTGGTCTTTTTTTTGATGAAGATTTTTTTGTTCTACCCGTTTTTGATTGTGCCAAAGCAAATTTTTCTGTTTGACATTTTTCAAATACGCCAGAACCTAACCTCTTACATATTTTATATTTTGGACCTATTATCATAATATAATTTTTATTTAATTATTAGAATTTTTGTTAAAAAATAAAAACAGTATGGATGAAAACCTGACACTACTCTTGAAAACCTCAGGATTATGATTTAAAACCTAGCACTCTTCTTTGAAAGCTCATTTAGAGCTTTCAAAGTCAGAGGTTTCCAAGTATGGATGAAAACCTGACACTCCTCTTGAAAACCTCAGGATTATGATTTAAAACCTAGCACTCTTCTTTGAAAGCTCATTTAGAGCTTTCAAAGTCAGAGGTTTCCAAGTATGGATGAAAAATAAATAATTATGGATTCAAATGCTTAAAATAGAATTAAATCTAACACGATTCTTTTAAACCTCATTTAAGAGGTTTAAAAGTCAGAGCATTTGAATTCACACTCTTCTTGTCTTTGGGGGTCTTGGGCCATTGTGTGGGATAGATGTTACATCTCTAACAGAATTTAGTTTTATGCCTCTTGATATAAAAGCCCTTATTGCCGACTCGCGCCCCGTACCAACACCATTTACAACTGCATCTATTTCTTTTACTCCCATAATTTTTGCTTTTTCCCCAATTAATTCTCCAACTTTTGCGGCGGCAAACGGGGTTCCTTTTTTTGCGCCCTTAAAACCAAGGGCCCCAGAAGAAGACCAGAAAATCACATTACCACCTAAATCGGTTAGAGTAACAAGCGTGTTGTTGTAGGTTGATTTTATAGAAAGTATCGCAGATTCTATCTTTTTTTTCGGGGTTTTAGAAATAGCCCGTGTTTTTGCTTCACGGTCCATTGTTCCACCTGTTTTTTTAACTATTCGTTTTTTACCCATATTTCAAATTAAAAATTAAAAAATCAAAATTAAAAATTACAATTTAAAATTCAAAATTAAAATAATTTAAAAATATATTCATTCATTTTAACATTTTGCATTGTCATTTTTCATTTTGAGATTTGCACTTTACATTTTTCTACTTCTTATCTACTTTTTTCCTACCAGAACCCATGGTTTTTCTGACATTCCCTCTAACTGTCCTAGAATTTGTTTTTGTCCTCTGCCCCCGAGACGGTAATCTTTTCATGTGTCTTATCCCCCTATATGTTTTTATATCTTTTAGACGTTTTATATTTGAAGAAACTTTTCTTTTTAAATCACCCTCTACTGAATATTTTTCAATTAATTCTCTTATATTATTTTCTTCTTCAAGAGTTAGATCTTTTGCTTTCTTATCTTTATCTATTTTTGCCTTCTTAAGAATTTCGATTGCCCTAGGCCTACCAATGCCATATATACCGGTTAAACCTATTTCCAATTTTTTGTTATCTGATATTGTAATTCCTAAAACTCTCATAATAAAAATAAAAACAAATTATCCTTGTCTTTGTTTGTGTCTAGGATTGTCGCAAATTACACATAAACGATTCTTCCTTTTGACTATTTTACATTTTGGGCATCTTTTTTTTACCGACGATTTTACTTTCATATAGATTAAAATCTATCACCTTCCTTAAAAAGCTCGACATTATAGATTAAAATCTGACACCATTCTTTAAAAGCTCATTTGGAGCTTTTAAAGTAAGAGCTTTTTAAGTTAGTATGATGTGTTAATTTCTTTTTATTATTCTTCCTTTACCCCCATATTTATCCAGCTCAACAGTAACCTTGTCCCCAAGAACAACCTTGATACGATTTTTTCTCATTTTACCAGACAAATAAGTGAGTTTTTCTTCGCTATTTTCAAACTTAACTTTAAAGGTCGTATTGGGCATACTTTCAACGACTATACCATATGCTTTTTCGACTTGTTCTTTTTTTATATTCATCACAATAACAGTGCTGTATATTACCAAAATAACCATATATAAGTCAACCGCCCGCATCAAACCACACAAAACAACATACTATTAGTCAACAGAGTCAACAGAGTCAACAGAGTTTTTAAAGTTATTATTTATTCTAAAATTCTCTCTATTTTTATGTTTTCTGCTTTATCCGGGAAAACCCCTTTCCAAAAGGGCGTTATAACAACTTCCGCCTTTTTTATGCCAGAATATTTAGATAAAACTGAGTTAATATCTTTTTTGTCTTTGTTAACCAAATCTAATTTTAATTGTTCTTCGTTGTATGCCCAAACAAGTGTTGCTGTCCCTTTTATGTTAAGTTCTATATCTTCTCCCTTGGATATATTTTTATTTTTATCAACAACAGAAATTTCTAAATCATTTATGTTTAATATTTCAATATCTTCATTTTTATACCCTTCAATTTTATTTTTTGCTATAAATTTTGCCAATTCTTTTTTATTTATAATCGCGCCATTCAGAATTACTCTCTCGCTAATTAATACAGTATTTCCATCCACATTTGAATTTGGTAATGACTCAAATGAAATATTGATTAAATCATCAAAAAGCATAAAATCACTCGGAATCTGAAGACGCGCTTCATTTAATATTTCCTTTTCAATTTCTAAATGTATTTGTTTTATAGCAGTTTGTTTGTCCTCTTCCGAAACAATTTTTATATTACCGATAAGGCCGCCTGTAATTGGCGTTTTTGACCTAGCGTAAAATTTGTCAAATCGTGGGTCTCCTTTAAATCCAGGGATAGTGAAATCGCTTAAATTCATATTATATTTTTCACCTGGTTCATCGGCATAAACCTTAACATCTACACTGCCAGGAATACTTTTACCATCTACTTTTTTAATACCGGGAACAATCACTGAATTTTTTATTCTATATATCAATCCACTCGTTGATTCAAATCTTGTATTCTTTATTAACCTTTGGTCTTTTAAATCAAAATTATTAAAGATCGTTATAATTCCAGAAGCATTTTCTTCAATATATTCTTCCCCGGTCGCCTTAACTGATTTAGACCCATCTTTGCTTACTGTCATAACCTCATACTGCATTGCGTCTTTATTATCAAGATTTTTAACAACAGAAATTGTTTCATCTAAAGACAGTGTTATTTTCTGTGGGTAAACTAAAACCTTTGCATTAGAAAATAAAATTGAAAACAAAAAAAATAAAAAGACAATTACAACTATTCCAATAAACCAAAGACCGAAAGAAGAAGCTCTTTTTTCTCTTCTTATTTTTCTTGGTGATATTGGCTCACTATCTTGTTTTTCTTTTTTCCCTTCATGTTCAATAGAAATTTGTCTTATTGAATTTTTCTTCAAAGAAACAAGGCCATCTAAAATTTTTTTTGCCATAATATTTTTTTATCCAGCACCACTTTTACATTTTTACAAAGAATCTTAAAACTAAAAATTCAACAAAAAAAATAAAAGTGGTGCCGGATGAATTTGATTAACCTGTATAGTATAACCTAAAATCAATAATTATTTAAGCTTTCTTATTTTTTTTAAAAACACGGCTTCTAATGATAAAAATTGGTCTTTTTCTCTTTGATTACTATATTTTACATATCTGTCAAAAATTTCATTATCAACAAACTTTACATTCACAAGTTTTTCAAAAGTATCTATATTATCAAATTTATATAATTTTATAAAATCTCCAATTAATTGGCTAATATCATCATCCGACATAAAAAATATCACCTGTGGCAACGCGATATTTGATAATAATTGTTTTATAGAAATATCAAACATTTTATGCCATTCTTTCATTAAATCTTCTATAATTTTTGAAATTTTACTATCTTTAGTTTTTATTAAATTGTTAGATTTATAAAGCAGGACCCTGGAGATTGCTTCCTCTTTATTTGTACCTAAGACCTCAGAAAGCTTTCTGACTATAGAATTTTTACCAAACGGAAAAGATATTGAATCAAATAAAATTCCATTTTTAACAATTGTAATTTCTGTTACTTCACCGCTTATGTCAAGAAAAAGATAATCATTTATTGTTGGGTTTAAATCTCGTAAGGTTACGAATGCCGTATTTATAAATGTGTGGTGTTGGATGGTTTTATTATTAAAAAATCTAAAAAATGATTCTTCTAATATTTCTATTACTTTTTTTGATACGGCGCTTATAAAAAAATTTATTTCCGATGTTTTTGCCATTTTTGAATACGGCTCGGATGTTTCATAGCCGTTTAATTTTATTTGCATTATTTTCTTTTCAATTATTTGTACATTATTTTCAGCAGAAATATTGATACTACTTTTCAGAGTAGATGTCTCAAAAATTTCTGACTCTTTTTCAATCATTTTCTCTATCAGCGACTTTGTAATTTTCGTATCTTTTCTATTTTCGTTAATCAAGACTCTTATTTGAGAAATATGCCAAAGCGAAGAAAAAAAACAGTGGGCCTCTTTTATATCTATTATATTTATAGACACAGAAATAAAATTTCTTTGCACATCATTTAGCGCTTCCTCAAATGCGCTTATCATTGAAAATAAAAAGCGTCTTGAATTTAAACCACCATAATATTTTATTTCTTTTCTGTTTGTGTAAAGAATTTCAGGTATAACACTTGGGCTAGAACAGACAGACACTACCGCAACCCCAACGCTTCCGCTTCCTATATCTATGATGAGATTTAGTTTTTCTTTTTCTGTATTCATCCCGTTAGAGACAGGTCGCGATCAAATCGCAATCCGTGTTTTTATTTTTTATAATATTACGACCGTAATTCATATTATTTTAAATTTTATTTTTAATCCCGTGACCGCGGTCTCTAACGGGATTCATCCTGTAGTGAAAAATGGCATTGCTCTAAGAGAGCGTTGCTATTTTTGTTGTTAATATTGATAAATTTTCTCTCATAAAGTTATTCGTTTTAATTTCTTCTTCTCTTAATGCCATTTTCTACTACGGGATTCATGTTTTAATTATATCATGTGATGTAAATAGACAATTATCAAAGTGTGGAGATGTAATGTTCATCTATCTTTATATGCTTGCATATTTTCATAAATTGTGTAATAGTAATTATTGGGGGAAGTTCTTTTAACTAAAATTTAGATTTTTACAATTAAGGAGAAAAGCTATGAAGCAAAAAATTCTCGGGCTATTAGCTCAAGGAAAAATCGGTGTGGCTGCGACAATTCTAGCAAATTCTGTCGGAACTGGAAAAGTTTCCGATCAAGAATTTAAGATCTTGAATAAAGAAATCAAGAATGCCGCCTCAAATGGGGGTAGTAATACTCAAAATTTCCCACCTCCGCGTGGGAAAAAAAAAGGATGTAATATACCCAACGGAGATGGACACTGGTAACTAAATCTAAGTTTTTTAAATTCTTTTCGCGTTTTCGCGAGAAAGCCACATCAATATTCTTATATTCTGATGTGGTTTTTTTATTTTCCAAAAAATAAGGAGTGGAACGACTATATTTTTTGAGAACCCCTTCATCAATTTTGCCTCGGTTTATTATTTAATTCTGTATAAATATAAAGTTTATTTTTTCTCGCAACGCAGAGCTGGAATAAGCCGAGCGAAGCGAGTGTGGTGCCACGAATATTATTCAAAATTGATGTGGGGTGGATAAGGAGCAAAGTCAAAAAGTTGTGAGGTCTTGCCTAACAACTTTCTTATTCCAAAATCGCTTTTATTCTACGAGTGCCGGCAGAGATGGCTTCTTCTTTTATTATCTTAAATTGTCCAAGCTCTGAAGTATTTTCAATATGTGGGCCATCGCAGATCTCTTTACTAAAATTATCATTTTCTTTTCCAACAAAATAAACCTTAACTCTATCTCCGTATTTGTCTTCAAAAACTCCCGTCGCGCCTATTTTTTTAGCTTCATCTAAAGTCATCTCCTCAAACCAAACAGGTAGTTTTTTTTGTATTTGTTCATTTACAATTTTTTCTATTTTTTCTTTTTCTTCATCTTTTAGTTTTTGTGAGTGAGAAAAATCAAATCTTAATCTTTCCGTTGTTATATTACTTCCCTTCTGTTCAATATGATTTCCCAAAACAATTCTCATCGCTTGTAACATTAGATGAGCTGTTGTATGTAATTTTTTTGTTTTTTCACTCGTGTCTGCAAGTCCTCCTTTGAACATTCCAACAGAAGCAGTTCTTGATAAATTCTGATGTTTTTTCATTTCCTCATCAAATTCTTGAGTATTTATATTAAAACCTTTTTCTTTTGCCAATTCTTCAGTTAGTTCAAAGGGAAACCCGTATGTAGAAAAAAGTATGAATGCCTCCTTTCCTGAAATATTTTTATCTTCAGACATCTTTTCAAAAGTTTTTTCTCCTTGTTCCAATGTTTTTCTAAATTTATTTTCTTCTGCTTCTAATTCTCTATTTATAAAATCCTCATTCTTTTTAACTTCGGGATAAATGTCTTTATAAATTTTTATAATTGGTTCAGATAGATCGGCTGTAAAATTCTTTTCTATTCCCAAAATTTTTGCATATCTTACAGCTCTGCGGATAAGTCGTCTCAAAACATAACCCTGCCCTGTATTTGAAGGGATAACTGCTTTTTCATCACCCAAAATCATTACGCTCGCCTTTATGTGGTCAGTAATAATCCTCATTTCTTTTTTATTCTCGTTATATTTTTTGTTGGACAATTTTTCTATTTTTTCAACAATTGGTAAAAATAGTTCTGTTTTATAATTATCATCTAATTCTTTTATAACAGCCAATGTTCTTTCTAGCCCCATTCCCGTATCAATATTCTTTTGAGATAAGAGTTCAAAATTTCCTTCCTTGGTTTTATTATATTGTATGAAAACATCATTCCAAATTTCAACCCATCTTTTATCATTAGGGTTAAACTCACTTGGTGGCTCCGCCGCCAAGTCGGACCAATAAAACATTTCTGTGTCGGGACCACAGGGACCTGTTTCTCCAGCAGGACCCCACCAATTATCTTTTTTGGGAAGTTTTTTTATTCTTTGTTTTGGTATTCCTAAACCTCCCCAAATTTCAAATGCTTCTTTGTCAAATGGAGCATCTTTGTCTCCAGCAAAAACAGTAAAAGCCAATCTGTCTTTTGAAAGTTTTAGTTCATTTGTTAAAAATTCAAAACTCATTTCAATCGCTTCTTTTTTAAAATAACCTGTCCCCACCCCTTGTGGGTCTTTGGGGTCGCCCAAAGACCAATTTCCTAACATCTCAAAAAAAGTGTGGTGTGTTTCATTCCCAACCTCTTCAATGTCGCCCGTCCTTATACATTTTTGAACACTTGCCAGTTTATTACCCAAAGGATGCCTTTCCCCCATTAAATACGGAACGAGCGGATGCATACCAGCTGTTGTAAACAAAACAGATGGATCATTTTCAGGAATTAAAGATGCAGAAGGAATAATCGCATGCCCGCGTTTTTTAAAAAAGTTTAAATATTTATTTTTTAATTCTTTGGCTGTGATCATAAATAATGATTTAAATTATACTTTCATATATTTTAACAAATTTTTGTTCTTCTTTATTGGTCCGATTATTGCCAAATTCATTTTATTGTTTAAGAATATTTCATTCGCTATGTTTTTTATATTTTCAGCTGTGACTTTTTTTATTTTGTTTGTCTCTTCTTCGGGTGTTTCCAACTTGAGATGCATTATCTCCTGTTCCCCATACCATTCTGCAACAGAATCGGATGATTCCAAACCCATGTTCATATTTCCTATTAAATATTCCTTTGCTTTTTTGATTTCTTTTTCTGAAACAATTTCATTTTTTATTTTTTTTAATTCGCTGATAATCATTTTTAAAACTTCTTCAATTCTTTTTGGGTCAACTCCGGCAAATATTCGAAAGTTTCCTATATCACTTTGTGAATAATTATAAGAATGAACATAATATGCAACACCCATTTCTTCTCTTAATTTTTCAAATAAACGAGAGCTCATACCATTTCCTAATATTGTCGCTAATAATTTAACGATTGGTAATTTTTTATTTTTATCATCAAACGCCCTAAAACCAAAAGCAAGATGTAATTGCTCCGTCTTTTTTTCTTTTATTAAAAGTTGGGGTCTGTTTTGTTTTTCAATTGTTTTTTTCTTTTTTCCCCCTTTATGTGTATTTATTTGAGAAAATCTTTCCTCAATTTCTTTTAAAATATTCCTTGGATTAATATTTCCTGCTACTACAACAGCTGTCTTTTTTGCGACATAGTGTTTTTTTCTATATTTAATAAAATCTTCTCTTTTAATTTTTTTTATATTTTCCTTTGTGCCTAAAATACTCCAACCTGCTGTTTGATCTCCATACATTAATTTTTCTAACAACATATGAACATTTTTTTGAGGTAAATCTTCATACATATCTATTTCTGCATTTATTACGCCCCTTTCTTTTTCTATTTCTTTTTCTGGTAATTCTGAATTTAAATAAATATCTGATATTACATCTGTAATCTTATTAAAATTTTTATTTCTCGCTTTTGCATAGTATCCAGTATATTCGTGCCAAGTAAAAGCATTGCTCATTGACCCGAGCGCATCCAACTCTCTTGATATTTCAAGAGATTTTCTTTTTTTCGTCCCTTTAAACATCATGTGTTCCAAAAAATGAGATATTCCATTTATTTCTTTTGTTTCGTATTTGGAACCTGCCTCAACAAGAACAAGCGTAGTCACAGTTGGACTTTCTTTCATTGGAATAATAACAATTCTCATTCCATTTTTTAAAACTTTTTTTATTGGTTTGTTCATATCGTTATCTTAACACATTTTAAATCAATTTTTTAAGAGAGGGCGTCGCACTACCCCCGCTATCACAGAGATAGTGCGACGCTTGATGATATAATAAATACAATAAACTGAAAAAAAAAATTAAAGTTCAAACTCATTTTTTAGAGAATCTTCATTATTAATTTTTCTTGTTTCAAGAAAAATTATATGTTTTGAAACTTCAAAATATTCTCCTATAAATTTAATTTCTTTTTCACATTCATAAGGAGTAACAAAAACTGACTTCTGTATAGGAGCACATCCCATTTTAATTAATTTTAGAGTTAAGCCATCTCGAGCCGTTTTCTTTTTTTCGGGAATATCAAACATTATTACTCTCCAAATCCTGTCCCATCTTTTTTGTTCTTTTATTTTTATTTCATCTATTTTATACTTTAAAACTTCTTTTCTTCCATTTTCAGTTATTTCTATAATATCGTATTCATCTTTCTTGTAAATTTTTACATATTTTTTATATTTCAACCTATCTATCACCCGTCTAATTTTTTCTTTTTCTTTCCAACTTTCAGCGTCAAACATTTTGTAAACAATCGGTAATTGCGGTAATGCTATAGAACCAACAACAAAAGCGGTCCCTCCAATAAATTTTAAAATGTTTTTAGTTAGTTCTCCTCTACTATATTTTTTCATATGAGTAAGTTGAAGTTAAAAAACATTATATTCCCTCTACACTTAACTCTGCTATAGCAGAGTTAAGTGTAGAAAAGATTTTTTCGTTTTGTTTTAAAAAACAAAAAAAATGTGAATTAAAATCTGACACTACTCTTGTAGTCGCACTACCCCCCGCTATCGCAGAGATAGTGCGACTATCATAAAATATTATATAAAATCTTTCAAAATTAAAAAATCTTCTTTAAGAGTATCTTTCGTTTTGTTGTTATAAATTGCAACTGCTGGATGATATAAAATTACTATCTTTATATCTCCGTATTCAGTTTTTGCATCAAATACCTTACCATGCATTTGACCTATTGGTAAAAATTCTGTTTCAAGTTCAAATTTTCTCATTATATAATCCATTGAATATCTACCTAGCGTCGCGATAATTTTAGGTTGAATTATATTAATTTGTCTATTTAAAAATGGTCCGTAAATTTCAATTTCAGCTGGAAGCGGGTCTCTGTTTTGTTGGGGTCTATCTTTTAAAATATTTCCAATATAAACATCCTCCCTTTTTATTCCCACATTTTCCAATAATTCATCCAAAATCTTTCCGGCAGAACCACAGAATGGCCTTCCTGTTTTTGCTTCATTTAATCCCGGCGCTTCTCCTATAAACATAATTTTTGCGTTGTGATTCCCTTCTCCTATCACGGGAAAATAATTATTTTGTTTTCTATACTCATACAGAGGAGATTCTGTTAAATTCAGAACTTCATCTTTAATTTCTCTCATTAATTCTTTTTTGTTTTTGCTTTCTATCATCATTTCTTTTTTTTAGTTTTACTTGCCCCGTTAGAAATTCAAATGCTCTAACTTAAAAATCTCTGGGAGAGATTTTTAAGAAAAGTGCCAGATTTTATTCATATTTCTGAGCATTTGAATCCAAAATATTTTTTATCTAACGGGGTTGTTTTATTGTTTTGTTGTTTTCTTGATTGACAAACGGGACAAAAGAAAATCCGGGATATTCTTTTTTCTCTAATTTTCCATTTGATAACTTTTTAACTCTAAAAATTGAATTTAAGACAGGCGCCACCATTATTCCACCAATGTCTAATTGTTCTAAAAGCTCTTTAGGAATTTCTCCTTCAAAACTTGCCGAAACAAGAATTCTTTTGTATGGAGCATGTTTTCTTAATCCAATTTCTTCAATAACATTTATTATATGAGATTTTTTAAAATTATATTTAGCCAAATTCGTTCTCCCAAAATCAATAAGCTCCGGCACAATTTCTACTCCAAAAACTTCTCCACCGGGACCAACTATTTGAGATAATAAAGCTGTAGTCCAACCGGAACCAGAGCCAACATCTAAAATTTTATCACCTCTTTGAGGATTCAGAAGTTCTAACATAAATACAACCGTTGTTGGTTGTGAAATTGTCTGCCCATGTCCTATTGGCAGTGGATAATCCTCATATGCCTCAATTCTGTATTCCTCCTTTATAAAATCAGCTCTATCAATTTTTTCAAATGCCTTTTTTATTTCTGGATTTTTTAAAACCCCCGTATTATTCTCTAAGTGTTTCAATAAATCTTCTCGCGAATTCATAAATAATATAAAAATATAAAATTAAAATAATAATGAATCTTTTTCTAAACCCTTATCTTTATTTTTTATATTAAACTTTTTATGTCTTTCAACAACATCTACCGCAGAATCTCTATAGGGGCAATAATCACATCTTTTTCCTTCTTTTGGAATTCTACTATCGGTTAAGCATTTTTTCATATCAAATAATGCTTTTTCAATCCAATCTGATTTTTCAGATTTATACGGAATAATTTTTACATCAAATTCTAATTTCCCGTCAAACGCTTCCCTGTCTCTTTTTCCGTTTGCATAAACAAAATATCCCGTATCAGAAACCTTGAATTTGTTTTGTCTAAATAACCATTGATAAATTTCCATCTGTCTTTTATATCCATCTTGCCACTCTGCATCTAAATTTACTTCACTATCTTTGCTTGTAGCTTTATAGTCAACAATATAGAGTTCTTTTTTAGAATTTATCCAAACATCATCTATCGCACCAAAAATCAAAAAATTTGTTGGTTGATGTAAAAATTGTATACCCTTGAAATTATTTCTCCATTCTTCTACTTTTTCGTGTTGAAAAGGAACTGCGTCTATTTTGTATGTTTTCATCATAGGATGAGTCGTTTCATTTGCCCTATGAATATCAAATTCTTTTTTAAGAAGCGTATCAACCGCACTATTTAAATTAAAAGGAAATCCGGGTGGTCTGCCAACACCAAGCCGTCTGTCCAGATAAAAACATCTTGGACACTCAACAAATAAATCAATTTTTGAACGACTTAATTTAAAAAATTCTTTTGATTCAGGGTCAAATAAATTTCTCGTTCTTAATGAATTATAGTATTCGGACATGAATTTATTATAACATAAATTAAAAAGCTCTAAATGAGCTTTTTAATCCATAATATTTTATAGTTGACAAACAAATAATTTAGGTATATAATATATAACAGAAAATCAAATAGTTTTTTGATTCAAAAATAAAAAAATATTTTTCAATTAATTTCCAAAGGAGGAAAAAATGAAAAAGTATATTATTGGAGTCATTTCCTATGTATTTGGTCTGATGGTCATCGTGTTCGGCGTCGGATTACTAACACAGGATTATTATTATGATATCTATTTCATATTAATAATCCTATTTTGTTTATTAATATCCGTTTTTCCACTGTTTATGTATATTGAATGGAAAAACGAAAATTTTTTGGGTTCTGCTGTTCCTACTTTGTTGGGGTTTAGCCCCGGAACACTTTCTACCCGCGGAAGGATAGAAATAAGGGTAGAAAAAATCCCTAAAAAATTCGCCGGAAAAACTCTCCGGTATAAAAATTACACTGTTTATTACGGTGTAAATAATAATATTTTAGTGACTTTTTTTTGAATTTAGCCGGCACATAGTTTAACAACTGTGTCGCCGGTTTTTTATTTTCACAATTTAAAAATCTACACTCTATCACTGCTATAGCAGGATTAAGTGTAAGTTTTTTATTTTCATAATTTTAAAACCACATATACGCCATGGCGTATATGTGGTTTTTTGATTTTATGTTTTTACTTGTCCCGTAGTGAGCTTTGCTCTACTACTGGGATGATTTGGTGATTTGGTAATTTTATAAAAAATATTATGGATTAAAAAGCTCTCCCAGAGCTTTTTAATTTATCTGCGTAAATCTGCGTTTTATTATCTGTGTTCATCTGCAAATTTGTCGCCAGACAAATTACCTGGGCATCCCCGAAGTTGTTTTAAACATCACCATAATATCTTTCTTTGTCACAAAATCTTTTACCGGTAAATCTTTCACATGATCAAAAGTTCTATCACCATCATCTTTCAAAAGTTTTACATAATATTTTGAATCCCCTTCCGTTCCTCTTAATAACTCAACATTTGCGTTTTTATAAGAACCTTTGTCAAAAACTCCAGCCCCGAGTATATTACCCAACTCGCCGTTCTCCAAACTTTCATAAATAGTAACCCAAACAGTTTCTTCTAAATCAAGTCCTGAAATAATCACACTATCGCCAAACGGCTGACTTTCAATAGCAACCGTGTCTCTACTTAAAAAAGTTTTTTCACCTGCTTGTGTAGATAGGTCTATATTTTCATTATTTAAAACACCGTTGTCTTTCACATTTTCAATTTCTCCTATTTTATTTTTTAATATAAAATTTTTTATCCCACCCCCAAAAACATAAGATACTATAAATCCTGTTATAAAAAATATTACCCCGACTATTATTATTTTTTTCATTTCGTTGTTTTTGTTTTTATTTAAACCTTCAATGCCACCATTTTGTATATACTCTTTGTTTGCCTCATCCACACTAAAATTATTTCCCATATTATGTTTGTCTATTTTAGTATTCATAGATAGAATCCTATTATACAAACAAAACAAAAAATGTCTAATCAACTCAAAGAGTTTTGATTTAGGATAATCTTTTTGTCTTTAATACGCCCTCCACTTCTTTAAGTATACGACCAATTCGTGTATCTTTTATCCCTATTTTTCTTAACAATTCATTATTTTCCGATAAGGACTTACAAAGAATAACCCCCTGATCAAAAAGAACTCTTTTTTCTTGATTTGTTAAATTTGTTAAAACAGTTAAAGGGAGAAGGTTTAAATCTTCAAGCAAATCTTGTAAATTCCCCTTTCTGGGGTAGCCCCACCCTATCATTGTAAGACCGCTACATTTCCCATAAATTATTGCATTTTTTGTAAACTTTGTATTTGTAATTAACCAATATTCAGGAGAGAGATTTTCTGTTTTTTTACCATCAAAATTCCCCCTTGCTAAATCTCTACATCTTGCATCAACATAAAGGGCAACTTTCAAATCAGATTTAATACCGCTTGTATTATGAAACTTCGCCTCACATATTATAAACTCTTTTTCATTTTTTGCTAAAATATCTATTTCATGTTCAACACAGCGCCCGTTCATTATTAGATTGTTTTCAGTTTCATAACCTTTTTCTTTTAATATCTCAGATATGAGCAACTCAAATGGGAAACCACTTGGGCCCATTTCCGAAAGAGCCCTTTTTAAAGAATACCTAGATGCAACCGGTTCTGATTTTTCTCTAAGTATTTTGAAAGCTCTATGATAAATATAAGAAGTTTTCACCCCGTCTTGGATTTCCTTTTCAATTTCTCTCATTACTTCATCAGAAAGTTTTTTTGTGGCACCAGATTTCTGAAGTGAACTAACCAATTTTAATGGGTCAAAAAATTCTAATGTCCCGTCTGCTTTTTTAATTGTTATATTCTCCATCTTTTTATTTTTATTATTTCTTCAAAATTATTTTGTAATTGTTTCTTTTTCAATATTAAATTGAACTGGAACATCATTTATAACTGCCTGAACTTTTGCCTCTTTGCTCGCCTGAAAGATAATTCTAAAACCCTTTTCAGTGAGCACTTGCGCGCAAACTTTATCTCCTTTTTCTTCTTGTACTGTAAATCTAATTGTAACATCTTCGGGGAAAGATTCTCTAACCACAGCGTCAACACTCAATATGTAGCATGGGTTTGGGAGTGTTAAAGACCCTCTATAGTTATGAAGGCCGCTTTCATATGAGTGATAAGCGCTTATTGAATCAATAATTGGAATTTCTTTTTTGTCGTTGAGATTCCCATCAGAAAAAGTATTACCAAAAACCGCAATTAAAATAACTATAACTATTACTGAAGCCAACACTAGAACCCATTTTTTGTTTTCCTTATAAAAATCCATGTTTTTTGTTATTTATATTTTAACATGTGAAAAGGAAATAAAAAAAGTGCGTTAGTAAACTAACGCACAGTAGATTTAAAATTTTACATTTCGCCTTCCGGATTTGTACTTCTATTTCCGCCTTCTTTATCTGGTCGTTCTTTAATCCCGCCTCTAATCCCGACAGTAATTAAAAAAGAACCCAAAAATAACATGAGGAAAAAGAGCTTACCGAGATAAGAAACAGACCCCATATACTCTGCCGTTAACACTGATAATAAAAAAAAGATCAGAGTTATGGCGAGAAAGATAACCGGGATTCTGATAAATTCCTTTTTCTTTTTAAATAGACCTAAAGAACCAACCATAATTCCGAGAAATGGAAAAACTGTAAAAGAAATTAAAAAGAATATTATAATTTTCATTTATATTTCTCCTTGTTTGTGATAAAAAACTATTCAATTCATACAAAATTATATACCTATAAAATAAATATGTCAATAGTACCCGTGAAGTCAGACTTCACGGGTAAAAAATTTCATTAATAATTAGAAATTAGAAATTGAATATTAGAAAAAATCTTATAAGATTTTTTCTATAACTCCTCCTCCCAAGCACCCTTCCCTGTCATACAAAACAACTGACTGGCCGAGAGCAACTGCTTTTTGTTTTTCTTCAAAAATCACAAAAGTTTTTTTATCATTATATTTAACAAAACAATTTTGAAGTGGTTGGCGATATCTTATTCTTCCCAAATATTTTTTATTTTCACTGGGTTTTTCTCCAGAAATCCAATTTATTTTTTCTATTTCTACTTTGTTTGAATTATAAAGAGAAGATTCTTTTTCATCTCCTTCCCTGACAGTAAGAGCGTTGTCGCTTATATTTTTTGAAATAATATAATATGGTTTTTCATCGGGTTTCTTTTTAGTAATTGTAAATCCATGCCTCTGCCCTATTGTGTAAAAAAACGCTCCTTCATGATGCCCAATCACTTCACCTCTTTCATTTAAAACATCCCCCTTCTTTTCAGAAACAAAATTTTTCAAAAATTCCTTCATTTGAATCTTCCCAATAAAACAAACCCCCTGACTATCTTTCTTTTCAGCCGTTACTAAATTATTTTCTTTAGCTATTTTTCTAACTTCGCTTTTTTCTAAATCTCCAATTGGGAAAAGTGTTTTTGATAATTGTTCTTGATTAAGAGCCCACAAAAAATACGACTGGTCTTTTTCTTTATCAATCCCAGCATATAATTTATACATCATGTCATCTGCGTTTATCTGCGGTTTTTTATCTGCGTTAATCTGCGTCGTCTTTAGACGAGCGTAGTGCCCCGTCGCAATCATATCAGCCCCCATTTCTTGTGCTTTTTTCAAAAATACCCCAAATTTTATATTTTTATTACACATCACATCTGGATTTGGAGTCCTACCATTTTTATATTCTTTAATCATATAATCCACAACTTCTTTTTTATATTCTTTTTCAAAATCAAATGTCAAAAAAGGTATGTTTAATTGAGCGCAAATTCTCATTGCATCATCTCTCTCTTTTTTCCAATCACATTCTGCAAATTCAGGATGCCAAACTTTTATAAAAACCCCTGTTATGTCATATTCTTTTTCTTTTAACAAAAAAGCAGAAACGGATGAATCAACTCCGCCAGACATCGCTACAAATATTTTCCTGCTTTTTTTTAAATTCATATAAAAATGATTTCACAATTTCTATTTAAATCTGTTTTGATACTTAACTTCTAACGGGGTTTAGGTCTAGGTTTTCAAAAATAATATCTGTAAAAATTTTTCCTCTTTAATCATATTTGACAAAATTAATAAAATTATATATTATACAAATAGAAAAATTTTGGAGGTACTATGAATTTTGGGGATTATTTTGAGCAAATTTCAAATATTCCTGTGTTAATTGTTTTATTTTGCCTTTTTATGGGGATATTTTATAATGTCTTTAAAAAAGACGAAAAGAAATAAATTACGATTTTAATGCCCTTCGGGGCATTTTTAATTATATTTACAAGCTGAAATTGTTGGTTTAACAAGAAACAAAAATTATGGATTAAAAAGCTCTCCCAGAGCTTTTTAATTTCCATTTTTCTATTTCTTTATGATTCCCCGATAACAAAACTCCCGGAACTTTGTACTTTTTGTTGTTAAATTTGAAAATTTCCGGTCTTGTGTACATTTCACTACTTGATATCCTTTTTTCCTCTATTGAATCTTCGTTTCCTAAAACTCCGGGAATTTGTCTTGATACCGAATCTATCACCACCATTGCAGGGATTTCCCCACCAGTGAGAACATAATCACCGATTGAGATTTCTTCTGCCTTGCCTGCCGGCAGGCAGGTTTTAAGAATTTTTTTAACCCTGGCATCTACTCCTTCATAACGGCCACAAATTAAAATTAAATTTTTACATTTTGAAAATTTTTTTGCCTCAGCGTTTGTAAATTTTTTTCCTCTTGGAGAAAATATTATTATTTTTGATTTTTCCTTATTCTTTTTATTCTTTTGAATTTTTTGAATTGCTTTTATAATAGGTTCAGCTTGCATAACCATTCCCGGCCCTCCACCATATGGCTTATCGTCAACTTTTTTGTGTTTATCTGTAGAAAAATCTCTCGGATTATATATATTTATTTTTATTTTTTTATTTTTCTGGGCACATTTAAGAATAGATTCATTCAAGTATGAATTTAGAATCTCTGGAAATATACTTATTACATGAAAATTTATCATCTTTTATTTTATTACAATGAAAACCGTGATATCAAAATATCACGGTTTTCTCTTTAAATCTATTATTTAAAAAATTATGCTTTCAAATCTTCCATTGCTCTATCAACTTCTTCAGACACAGAACTCACTCTTGGTGTTCTTTTAACACCATCCTTTGGTTCATTAATCTTCAGATTTACTCTCGCGTGGTTTTTCATACCAACAACCCTTAGCAATGTTCTGATTGATTTAGCCGTATTACCATTGCGACCAATAACCTTACCCATATCTTCAGGATTTACATCCAGAGTAATAAGTACACCCATCTCGTCAACCACCCTATTAATTTTTACATCTTTAGGATGATCAACCAAAGCTTTTATAACATACTCTAGAAAATCTTTATCTTGTTCCATTTTACCTTTATCAAATAACTATTAATCTATTGCAATCCATCAAATTAAATATGAGATGGAAAAACAGCGCGACCTATCATGCTGTCTTTAAATTATATTATACACAAACCCGACAAAAGAACAATCCCACCGTTTCATAGGAGAAAGGGCGAGATATTTTGATTTAATTATTTTTTTGAGACTTCTGTTGGAGTTTCTATTGGAGTTTCTGTTGGAGTTTCTGTTGGAGTTTTTTCTTTTACTTTAATCTCCTCTGTCTTTTCTGCCTCTTTTGTCTTTTCTTGAGGTTCTGCCGATTTTTCTTTTTTACCATCTTTTTCTAAAGCTTTTTTACCTTTCTTTTTTGAAGAAACATCTCTTTTTTTGCCATCAATAATTTTTTCTGAAATAAAAATATTATGAACAGTATCCGAGATTTGTGCTCCTTTTGAAATCCAATATTTTACACGACCAGCTTTAACAGATTTTATATTTTTCCTAGGATCGTATGAGCCAACATTCTCTAAATATTTTCCACTTTTAGGACCACGGAAATCCTCCGTCACAACAATTCTGTATGACGGATCATGTTTTCTCCCAACTCTTTTTAATCTTATTTTTAACATTTTGTAGCAGTTATACTAACAGAACAGATATTTTTCGTCAAATTATAAAAATATTATGGATGAAAATTGTCGCCTACCGACAATTTTCATCCCTTTCTCATTGGTGAACTTTCCACCATTCTTATAACCTCTTGTTCGTTATCTGTAATAGTATAAAGTCCCATGTCTTCTTCATCAATAGTTTTAAATTTTTTTAAAAACACGCTATCTAAAAATCTATCTATTTCTTTCCAATATTCACTGCCAAATAATATTATTGGAACTTTTTGAATTTTTTTTGTCTGAACAAGTGTAAGAATTTCAAAAAATTCGTCCATTGTTCCAAACCCGCCTGGAAAAAATATAAATGCTTCGGATGAAAAAGTGAGAATAAATTTTCTACTAAAAAAATAATAAAAACCCATTCCGTCTTCAACATACGGATTAACAGCCTGTTCGTGTAGTAATTCAATATTAAATCCTATAGAACGACCTTTTCCCCCACTAAAAAAAGCCCCCTTATTTGCTGCCTCCATAATGCTTGGACCACCACCAGTGATTATGTCATACCCTATTCTGGAAAGTTTTTTTGCTATTGATTCAGCTTTTTTGTAATAAAAATTATCTTCATCAAATCTTGTTGAACCAAAAACAGTAACGGACTTGGTATGGCGTGTTAAAAAATTGAGCCCATCAATAAACTCTTGATTTATTCTTGAAACTGTTTTTCTTATATCATCATCAAGTTCCTCTATAGTAAGTGGCGTGACATTTAATTTTTTTTCTGGGATATTTATTTGTTTTTTTTTCTCTTCCATCATGATGTCATCAAGATTATAACATAATTTATTTTAAAAACTAAAAAAATTACTTGCCTCGCCTACCTACCGCAGACAGGTAAAATCTAAAAGATATTTTACTGGGGTGGATTCAAATATTTAACAGAAACATTATGGATTTAAATGCTCAGAAATATGAATAAAATCTGGCACATAACATAAAAAAATTGTGAATTCAAATCTGGCACTATTCTTTAAAAGCTCAGGATTATGATTTAAAACCTAGCACTTTTCTTTGAAAGCTCGGGGTTATGATTTAAAACCTAGCACTTTTCTTTGAAAGCTCGGGGTTATGATTTAAAACCTAGCACTTTTCTTTGAAAGCTCGTTTAGAGCTTTCAAAGTTAGAGCTTTCAAAGTTAGAGCTTTCAAAGTTAGAGCTTTTAAAGTTATTTTGCTATTTTCACAGCTTCCTCAAATTCAACTGATAATAGTTTTGACGTAGCATCTGAACCCATTGTTACTCCATACAAAATTCCGACACGAGACATGGTTTCTCTATTGTGGGTGACTAATATAAGTTGAGAATGCTTTGAAAGGCCTTCAATAATATTCCCATATTTTTTTGAGTTTGATTCGTCTAATGCTGCGTCTGTTTCATCAAGGACTATAAAAGGCGGCGGTTTTATTTGCGACATCGCAAATGTAAGAGCTATTGACGTTAATGCTCTTTCTCCGCCAGATAGCATCTCCAACCCTTTTATTTTTTTATGAGGTAATGATATGTGTATATCAATACCTTCTTCAATAATCTCTTCCTCATTTTCATTATTAAAGTTTTCTATAATTTCTTCAAAATCAATTTCCTCTTTTATTGATTTCTTTCTTATATTTTTAACTACATTTATAACCGCCAAACCACCACCAAACATTGAAACAAAAAAATCATTAAATTGTTCATTTATCTTTTTTACTCCCTCTTTGAATTCTATGTCTAATTTTTCTTCTAATTCTTTTATTAAGATACCTATTGATTCTTTTGATTTTTTTAAATCACCAATCTCTCTTTCTAAAAAATCATCTCTTTCTTTTACTTCTTTATATTCTCCAATGATTTCATCAGAAGAACCTACACCAATATCTTCAAGTCTTATTTTTATTTTTTCTACCTCCCTTTTTCTTTCTTCTTGCCTAATTCTGTTCTCGTTTATTATATCTTCTGTTGTGACCCTGAAATTATTTTCATTGAATACTTCATAATTAGAAAAAGAAGACATTTCATTTTTAATTAAAACAAGTGCTTCAGAAAATTCATTTTTAAAATTTGCTTCCTCTGAAAATAATTTATTTTCTCTTGAATTTAACAAATTTAATTGAATTTTTATTTCACTTATTTGGGCCATTATTTGGAAAATCTTTTTTTCTGTATCTTTGTGGGCATCTTTCTCGGATTCTATTTTTTTCTGCAAAGAAATATATCTTTTCATTAGATCTTTTTCTTCTTGTTTGATTTTATTTATTCCAAGTTCTAAATCATTTTTTTCTTTTTTTAATCTTTCAATTTCTAACTTTGTGTATTCTTCTGTATCTATAAAATCCGTTTCCTTTTTTCTATAAACTAATATTAAATTATTTATTGCCTCTTTTATTTTTTCTAAAATATTCTTCACTATCAAAACCTCATTAGCTTTTTCCGCCTCGCTTGTATATTTATCTATAATATTTGAAAAATCTTTTAAATTTGATACTGGGATTTTTACAAAATTATTTTTATCTTCAAGATTTTTAGTTCTTGCCAAATTTTTTTCATTATAGGACATTTCCCCTTCTATTCTTCCCGTTTCCCTTTCAAGACGGTTTTTTTCTTTCTGATTTTTTTCTAAAAATTCCTTAATTCCTATAAGTTCTTTTGCATCAATATTTTCTTCCTTCTTTTTTGCTTGCCCTGTTAAATAATTTCGTCCCTGACGAAATTCCTGCTTTGCAGGATTTAACAGGGTGAAATTTTTTTCTAATTCTCTTAATTCTTTATTTAATTCATCATATTCTTTTTGGGGTTTTATTTTTTCTTCATTTAATTTTCTTCTTTCATTATTAAGATATATTCTTTCTCTTTTCAAATATTCCTTATATATTTTATTTAATTTATCTTTCAGATTATAAGTTCTTTCAACTTTTTTAACCTGTTTTTCTAAAAATCTGATGTGTGGTTTTATTTCTTTTCTTAATCCTTCAACTTCTTTTATATTTTGTTTTGTTTTTTCAAGTTTTTTTAAACTTTCTTTTTTCTTATAGTGATAAATCTTCAGACCAAGAGCGTCTTCTATCATTAATTTTCTTTCTCGCGAATTAACATTTAAAATTTTATCTGCCTCCCCTTGCGAAATTATATAGTGTGCAGTTGACCCTATATTCGCACCAGCCAATATTTCCATAATGTCCCTTAATCTCACATGGCTTCCATTTATCGAATACCGGTTCATACCGTCTCTGTATACAGCCCTTTCAAATATAACTTCGTCATAGTCAATATCTAAAAGCCTTTTTTTATTATCAAAAGTTATTTTTACACTTGCTCTATTTGCTCGCGGAATATTTCTGGAACCATTAAATATAAGGTCTTCGCCCTTCTTACCGCGCATTGATTTTATTGACTGTTCCCCTAACACAAAACGAAACGCTTCCGCAATGTTTGATTTGCCAGAACCATTCGGCCCAACAATGGCAGAAATCGGAGCCTTAAACTCCAATTTACTTTTCGTCGCAAACGACTTGAACCCTGATAATTCTATTGATTTTAAATTCATCCCGTTAGAAATTGAGAGTTTTTAACTCTCATAAATTAATTTATAATTTTATATTTTTTTTAAAATACACATTTTTACTTTATTTTCTAATTCTTAATGAAACCAAAAACATTATGGATTTAAAACAAAATACCATAGATTTAAATGCTCAGAAATATGAATAAAATCTGGCACTTTTCTTAAAAATCTCTCCCAGAGATTTTTAAGTTAGAGCATTTAAATTCCCAGAGGTTTTAAATTTATTTCTAACGGGACAGGTTTATTTTAAATTCAATGATAATATTTTAACACGATAAGAAAATAATAAAAAATAAAAAACCCCCACAAGGGGGGGTGTGAAGAAATTTCAATCTTCAATTGAAATAAAAATTAAAAAAGGAAATCTGCCAGAAGAATTTGTTATAGTAACAAAAACTTTCTCTTTTCCCTTTAAAAAAAGAAATCCTCCTACTAATATTTTTTTAGTAGAATATTCTCTTTCTTTAAAAAATTTTTCAATAGCTTCGTTTATTGTTTCAGGTTGTATCAATTCCTTAGCTACAAAACGAAACACTTTTTCATTTTTAGTATTAGTTGAAAGATTGAATTTTTCAGAAAAATACTTAAAAAATTCTTCTTTAATTCCAGACATTTAAACTCCTTCTTATGTTTTGAAAAATTAAATAATTAATTAATGAACTTATTTCTTGAAATTATATATCATATCTTTATATAAGTCAAACAACCACCCTCCCTACTTTTGTAACTTATTCTCATTAAATTATTAAACCCAAAGAAAGATTTCTAATTTAAAAATTAGATTTATAATCAGAAACAAAAGTAGGGAGGGGTTCTCAAAAAATATAGTCGCTTTCGCTCCTTATTCCACCCCCACATCAATTTTGAACAATATTATCGTGGCAACGCACTCGCTTCGCTCGGCTTATTCCAGCTCTGCGTTGCGAGAGAAAATAAACTTTATATTTATACAAAATTTAAAAAATAAACCGAAACAAAATTGATGAAGGGGTTCTCAAAAAATATAGTCGCTTCGCTCCTTATTTTTTGGAAAATAAAAGCCCTCGGTTTAGTATTCTAAACTCCGGGCTAAAAACTTAATTTAACTTTTTCACAGTTTGGACACTTGTATGGTGTTTCAACTGTATCAATAGAATATTGACAATTTGGACAAATTTCAATTTCTGATTCTTCACTAAAAATGGTCTGTCCATTATCACAAGAGAACAAAAGAGAATCTGTTTGTTTATTTATACTGATTTCTCTTTTGGATGATGATCCCGAAAAAGTTAAACCTGAAAATAAATTGTTGTTCATTTTTACTCCATATTTTATTTTACTTCCGATGTAATAGTATACTAATAAAACTAATCTGTCAACTGCGTCTATCTGTGTTTTGTCATCTGCGCCTGCCCCCACACCAAAAATTTTGGTGTGGGGGCCTGCCCCGTAGCCAAAGCGTAGCTTTGTGGTACTGGGATTAATCTGCGTTTTGTCATCTCCACCCTTTTATTTTTAGAGCTTCTTCTGCCGCCTCTTGTTCTGCTTCTTGTTTTGATTTTCCTTTTCCCTCTGAAATAAGTTCTTCACCGATAAATACTCCAACAGAAAAATGTTTATCATGGTCGGGGCCATCTTCCTTTAGAGTTTTGTAAATCGGTGTCAATCCATTTTCTTCTTGTACTTTTTCCTGAAAATAACTTTTTGAATCCTGCCACAAATTTTTTGAAACAATTTTGTCAGTAAGATAAAAAATGTTTTTCTCTATAAATTTTTCAGCCGCATCAAATCCTTTATCCAAATATATTGCGCCTATTATCGCCTCAAATGCATTTGCAAGAATATATTGTCTTGCTCTACCGATGTCTTTTGTCTCTCCCTTTGAAAGAAGTAAAAAGTCATTCATTTTGAGTTTTTTTGCTGCATTAGAAATTGTATTCGTATTCACAAGAGCCGCTCTAATCGCAGTTAAATCTCCTTCTGGTTTTTCAGGGTATTTATTATATAAAAATTTAGTTACAGCAAGTTCAAGAACAGCGTCGCCTAAAAATTCCAATCTCTCATTGTGCCCAACCTTCCCTTTTCTATTTTCATTTAAATATGAGCGATGAGTAAATGCCTGTTTTAAAATATCTTTATTCCCAAACTCTACTTTTATTATTTTCTCAAAATTTGAAAAATCAATCATAATTAGTTTCTAAGAAATTTTCTCTTTTTCATTATTTTTTAATAATATATTTACGGCCTTTGTAATAATCGGAAGAATATCATCATAAAAATTGAGGTCAACTATTTCTTTTAATTTGAACCATTTAGCATCGTCAAGCCCGCCGGATTTGCCTAAATTTAATTCCTTATATTTTGCTTCCGCAAGAAAATACACAACTTGTTTTCTTATTTTTCCTTTTTCCGGGTCTGACGCAATGTATTCATTGCTCCCTAGTTTTTCCTTTATTTTTATATCAACATTTATTTCTTCTTTTATTTCTCTAATCGTCGCCTCTTTTTCATTTTCCTCTTTTTCTATTTTCCCCTTGGACAATGTCCAATGACCAAAAACATCGTGCACGAAACCAAAATATATTTCATTTTCCTTTTTTGCATAAACAACCGCGCCACCAAGTTTTTCTATCGGCATTTCTTCATAGGGGATATCTCTTATTTTTTTCTTTGTTGTCTCTTCTTTCCCGGGTTCCCCTAATTCTTTATATACAGAACCAAGAACTCCATTAACGAATCTGCCACTACTCTCACCACCAAACCCTTTTGCGAGTTCAATAGATTCATTTATGGCAACTTTTGGAGGAACCTCTTTTCGGTTAGAAAAAAGCAACTCATATAGACCAATTCTTAATATGTTTCTATCAACAACTGCTATTTTTTCAATTGGCCATTCTGGGGCAGCTTTTGTTATTATGTCGTCAAGTTTGGATAAATTTTTAATAACACCTTTTGCAAGATTTCTTATAAATTCATTATCATTATCATCTGGGGCAAACTCTTTTATATTCCTAACTATAATTTCATCCAATTCTTTTGTATTCTTCCCAGAAAAATCCCACTCAAAAAGAGATTGCATTACTATTGACCGCGAAAGATGTCTGTTTCCCATAAAATAAAGAACTAATTACTACTATTAATCTAAAACCTGCTAAATCCTACTTCGCAAGTCCGTCTATAACGGAATTTAACTGGGTAAGAAAAGCTACTTTTTGTCAGTATCCCTTTCTGGCTCTTGTCCTAATTCTTTTCTCTTTCTTTTTATTCTTTCTGCTTTTTTAGCAATTTTTGATTGTACATCTATAACCATTCTTCCTTTATATTTACCACAATTTTCACACATTCTATGCATCACATATAAAGAACCACACTCCTTACATTTTGAAAGTTCTGGTGCGCTTATTGCGTGGTGAGCTCTTCTGTTTCTTGTGTGAGCTCTTGTATGTCTCATTCTTACTGTCATAATTCAACCCCAGAATTAGATAACTGGGCTAGGATGAATAGCAGTATATAACATTTGTTAAAAAATATCAAATAAATAAAAGACCCGAAATTAATCGGGTCTATCTCTGTCTTCAAATTCCCTAGTGGGGGCTTCGCGCAGTTGACGGTGCACACTGTATTTTGATTTGACTTTTTTTAACTCATTAAGAAGGTCACTAATATAAGCAGTGTTGCAAAAATTTTTGTCCCTTATTAAAAGTCCATCAAGGGCTTTTATCAGAGCAATCCTATGTTGCCCATATAAATTGGGCAAAACTTTCGTCATTAACTCCCATTTTGGAAGTTCCGTGTCTGGGTCTCTCCTGCTCGGAGGTCCAACTTCTTGATCTTCTCCAATTAAAAAGAAAAATTGGATGTGCCCATCTTTTAAAATCTTGTGATGAACATATTTTGTTTTTTCTTTTTTTAAGCTTCTTCCAGTTTCTTGCATCCACTCTCTTTCAAGAGTTTCAGCTGGTGTTTCATTTTTTTCAGATTTCCCCCCTGGAAATTTGGTCTGAACAAACCAATTCCATCCTGTTACTGAAACTATGAGGGTAAATATCCGGCTGTTTTGGATATTTATTTTTATCCCAGCCGAAAATGCCTCACCTCTGGCATATTTTTTTGCCAAGAGGGCATCAGTATTTAGGTTAGTTAATCCCATTTATAAAGAACTCCTTTTTAATTTATTCAAATATACAATACCATATAATAAATAAAAAGTAAAGCAAGAGCAATCTGGATTGCTCTTGCTTCCATAATTTGGTTTTTATATGTTTTTAATGTATGTTTTTCTGTGTATTTTGCAAGAGCCGTGTTTTTTTATTTTTTTAATGTGCAGAGTCGTACCATATCCTTTGTGTTTATGAAATTCGTATTCTGGATATTTTTTTGAATAACCACACATTTTTTTATCACGAGAAACCTTTGCAATAATTGAAGCGAGAGAAATTATTTTCTTTTTTTCATCACCTTTTATTATTGTCTTTTGATTTAAAAATTCTTTTGGCGCTTTTAATCCCCCGTCTAATAAAACTTTACAAGTTTTTGGATTAATGTCTTTCAAACATTTTTTAATCGCCTTTTTAATTGATTTTGAAATCCCTATTTTGTCTATTTCCGAATTGCTTATATATGCAATTTTATAATCAACTTCTTCTTTCTTTTTTAAATTTTTGATTTTTTCAAACCATTCTTCCCTTTTCTTTGCTGATAATTTTTTTGAGTCCTTAACCCCTGCAAATGTTCTCATATCAAAACTTTTTGTCGTATTCTGCGCCTGCCCCGTAGCCAGAGCGTAGCTCTGTGGTACTGGGGTCCATCTGCGGTTTTTTATCTGCGCCTGCCCCGTAGCCAGAGCGTAGCTCTGTGGTACTGGGGCTAATCTGCGTTCGTTATCTTTTGAGATAACGAAAGAACAAACACAAACAGGACCAGCCAAAGGTCCTCTTCCAACCTCATCAATTCCAATTAGATATCGTATCTTTTCTTTTGTCTTCATAGATACATTTTGACATTTTTAATTGCCATTTTCCATTTCTGCCTGCCGGCAGACAGGTTGAGTTTTAAATTATATGAAATATAATTTAACAATGACAGAATTTATACATCTCCACACCCACTCCCACTTCAGCTTGCTTAATGCTTTGCCTAAAATTCCAGAGCTCGTTTTAGCGGCAAAGAAAAATAAAATGCCCGCTCTCGCTCTCACAGATAATGGAAACCTTTATGGAGCAATTTCATTTTATAAAGAATGTAAAAAAGAAAATATAAAACCAATAATAGGTGTAGATTTTTATATTGCGTTTCGTACAAGACATGACAAACAATCGGGTATTGATAATAAAAGATATCGTTTGGTTCTTCTTGCAAAAAATGAGATTGGATATAAAAATCTAATAAAACTCGTTTCTGAATCAAATTTGGACGGATTTTATTACAGACCAAGAATAGATAAAGAATTAATGAAAAAATATTCTAAAGGCCTTGTTGCTATTCTTCCGTCTTTTAATGCAGAAACAACTGAAAAAATAAGAGGTGGGGATTTTGAATCGGCCAAAAAAATTTTTAAAGAATATGAAGAAATTTATAGCTCAGAGGATTTATATTTAGAAATAACACACCACCCAGAAATTAGTGGACATAATAATTTAACCAAGAAAATTATTTTATTCTCAAAAGAAATCGGAGCGAATCTGGTTGCGGCACATGATGTCTATTATATAAATCCGGAAGATAAAGAAGCCCGTGATACTCTTTTGTCCGTGCAAACAAATTTGGATTTTGGTTCTAATAAACGACTCACGGATGAAGATGAGAATTTTTCTTTTATTAATTTTGAAAAAGCTCAAAAATATTTTGAAGAAATACCAGAGGCAATTGAAAATACGATTAAGATAGCTGAAAAATGTAATTTAGAAATAAAACTTGGCAGTTGGGTCTTTCCAGAAATAAAAACCTCCAACGGAAATCACTCCGATGAACAGTTATACGAATTAATAAAATTAGGTCTGAAAGAAAAAAAATTGAAAAAAACAAAGGAGGTCTCAGACAGAATTGAATATGAATACGGTATAATAAAGGAAAAAGGGTATTCTCCATATTTTCTCGTAGTAAGTGACCTCCTTAGATTTGCGCATAAAAACAATATATTTACAAACACAAGAGGTTCTGCCGCCGGCTCCCTTGTTTCTTATTTAATAGGAATTACAAATATCAATCCGCTTGAATATCAAATACCGTTTGAGAGATTTTTAAACCCCGACAGACCATCTCCTCCAGATATTGATGTTGATATGGCAGACAATAGACGCGATGAAATGATCCAATATGCGAGAGAAAAATATGGTGAAGACAGGGTCGCCCAAATAGGAACATTTGGAACAATGATGGCGCGAGGCGCTGTTCGCGATACTGCTCGTGCTCTTGGATACGAATATCAAATTGGCGACAAAATCTCAAAACAAATTCCTCTTGGTAAGCAAGGTTTCCCTATGACAATAGATAAAGCTGTTGATGAAAATTCCGATTTAAAAAAAATGTATGCGACAGACAAAGATGTAAAAAAAATTATTGATATGGCAAAAAAAATTGAGGGATGCGCAAGACATATTTCTGTTCATGCCGCCGGAGTTGTTATTTCTCCTACGTCCCTAACTGAATACACACCTGTACAGTTTGACCCAAGGGGAGGAAAGCTGATAACACAGTATGATATGTATGTTATTGAAGATGTTGGACTTCTTAAGTTTGATTTTCTTGGACTAAAAAATCTTTCCATTCTTGCTGATTCGGTAAAACTTGCCGAAAAAATTCGCAATAAAAAAGTTGATATAAATAATATTCCCCTTGATGATAAAAAAACCTATGAAATGCTCGCGCGAGGAGAGACAATGGGCGTATTTCAGCTTGGGAGCGATGGAATAACAAAATATTTGAAAGACCTTAGACCAACAGAAATAAGAGACATCAATGCTATGATTGCTTTGTATCGCCCAGGTCCTATGGCTTTTATTTCAGAATATATAAAAAGAAAGAGAAACCCCAAACTCGTGAAATATCTTGATGAAAGGTTGCGTGAAATTCTAGAGCCAACCTATGGAATTTTGATTTATCAAGATGACATTTTACTAATAGTTACAAAACTTGCTGGATATACATGGGGGGAGGTGGACAAGTTTAGAAAGGCAATCGGTAAAAAAATTCCGGAAGAAATGCGAGCCCAAAAAGAAAAGTTTATAAATGGATGTATAAAAAATGAAATGAAAAAAGATACAGCCGGTGAGCTTTGGAAAATGATAGAAACATTTGCTTCATATGGATTTAATAAAGCTCATTCGGCAAGCTACGGAAAGGTCTCATATCAAACCGCGTATATGAAAGCAAACTTCCCTGTTGTTTATATGTGTTCTCTTTTAACCGCTGACGCTGGAGATGTTGAAAAAATTTCAGAAATTATTGAAGAATGCAAAAGAATGAAAATAGGAGTTCTCCCGCCAAATATAAATGAGAGTTTTGGAAATTTTACAGTAATAAATGATGACGGAAAAGATAAAATTCGTTTTGGTCTCTACAGCATAAAAAATTTCGGGCAAGGAATTGCTGATAAAATTATTATCACAAGAAAAGAGGACGGAAAATTTAATTCACTGGAAGATTTTTTAAATAGAGTAAAAGACAAAAACATAAATAAAAAGTCCTTAGAGTCGTTGATAAAATGCGGAGCAATGGATGAATTTGGAGAAAGGGGCCAAATGATTGAAAATATTGAAGACCTGCTTTCCTACCACAGAGAAGGCAGTAAAACACACGATGACCAAATATCTCTTTTTGGACTAATGAAAGACAGTAGTTCAATACCAAAATTAAAGTTGAGAGATTTCGAATCGGCAACGCTGAGCGAAAAATTATCTTGGGAAAAAGAATTGCTTGGTTTGTATATCTCGGGACACCCTCTTGATAACTTTAGAGACAAACTTCTAAAAAGAGAATACACAGTAAAAAGGGCCTTAGACGGCCTTGAAGAAGGAATGACCGTTGCGGTTGCTGGAATTATAAATGAAACAAAAATAATAAATACTAAAAGTTTTGAAAAAATGGCATTTGTTAATTTTTCCGACTTAACTGGGACTATAGAAGTTGTTGTTTTCCCAAAAATATTTGAAAAATATAAAAATCTTTTAGAGCCAAATCTGTGTGTAATTATAAAAGGTCGTATTTCGTATAGAAATCAAACCATAAGTTTATTGGCTGAAACTGTAAAGGAAATGGAATAAAAATTTTGTTAGAGATAAAAAACAATGTAATATATTGAAATGGAAAAAGAACAAAAAATACAAAATGATAGACATTCACTTTCACACCTGCTTGCGGCAGCTGTTTTAAATTTATGGCCAGATACCAAAATAACAATCGGACCCGCTATTGAAAATGGATTTTATTATGACTTTGATTTCTCATCTCCTATTTCAGACAAAGATTTGCCGAAAATAGAAAAGAAGATGAAGGAAATATTAAAAAAATGGGATAAATTTGAAAAAATTGAAGTTTCTGAAAAAGAAGCAAAAGAAAAATTTAAAGATAATTTATACAAATTAGAATTGATTGATGAATTGACTAAAGACAAACAAAAAATTACATTTTATAAATCAGGAGATTTTGTTGATTTGTGTGGAGGAGGACATGTAGGTAGCGCAAAAAAAATAAACCCAGATGCTTTTAAGTTGAGCAGAGTCGCTGGAGCATATTGGAGAGGAAGTGAAAAAAATAAAATGCTCACTCGTATATATGGACTCGCATTTGAAACAAAAAAAGAACTTGATGAATATATTAAATTACAGGAAGAAGCAGAAAAAAGGGACCATAGAAAATTGGGGAAAGATTTAGGTTTATTTGTTTTTTCGGAAATAGTTGGAAAGGGCCTCCCTCTTTGGACAGAAAAAGGAGCAATAATAAGACGAGAGTTGGAAAATTTTATAGTTGAAGAGGAATTAAAAAGAAACTATAAGCATGTTTATACCCCAGATATTGCAAAAATTGATTTATACAAAAAATCAGGACATTACCCTTATTATAAAGATTCAATGTATGCTCCTATAAAAATAGATGAGGAAGAATTTATGTTGAGACCAATGACTTGCCCGCACCATTTTGAATTATATTTGAGTAGCCCAAAAAGTTATAAAGATTTGCCAGTGAGAATTGCGGAATTAGCAAAACTTTATAGATATGAAAAATCTGGGGAACTCACAGGACTGATGAGGGTGAGAAGTTTTTGTTTGGCTGACGCACATATAATTTGTGCCGATGACAAGCAGGCAAAGGAAGAAGTTGCCGGAGCATTAGACCTTATAGAATATATTTCAAATATATTTGGGTTTAAAATGGGAAAAAATTATTGGTATAGACTTTCGCTTGGAGATAGAAAAGATGATAAAAAATATTTTAAAGATGATAAGGCCTGGGAAAAAGCAGAAAAATCTTTAAGAGAGGTCCTCAAAGAAAGAAAGTGCACATTTGTTGAAGCTGAAAACGAAGCCGCGTTTTATGGTCCCAAGATAGATATACAAATGAAAAACTTCTCTGGCAAGGAAGATACTGCCTTTACTGTTCAGTATGACTTTGTTATGCCAAAAAGATTCAATCTAATTTATACCGATTCGGATGGAAAAGAAAAAGAAACTATTGTTATACACCGCTCTTCTATTGGGGCGATAGAAAGAATTGTTGCAATTCTCATTGAACATTACGCTGGTGCGTTTCCCTTTTGGCTTTCACCTGTTCAAGTTGTTGTTATACCAATTTCAGAAAAACAAAGAGAGTACGCCCTGGGTATATTTAAAAAATTAAAAGAGGAAGGGTTGAGAGTTGAATTAGATGAATCAAATGAAACACTTGGTAAAAAAATAAGAAATTCAAAATTACAAAAAAATCCTTATATGATTATAGTTGGAGATAATGAAGTTAAAAATAAATCCGTAACACTTGAATCCAGAAATGAAGAGAGTATGAAAGATGTTAAGTTGGAGGAAGTCATTAAAAAGCTCAAAAAAGAGATCATTAATAAAAAGTAGTTATATATTGTTATATATTGCTATATATTGTTATATATTTATCAATAGTACCGTTCGTACGAACGGTACTATTGTAAAAAACTAAAAGGTTCATACCTGTATCTCACTTGGTGCTGCCAGCACCAAGTGAAAATAAAAGTTTGAAAATTGTGGATTCAAAATGTCCTTGGGGACATTTTGAATTTAAACTTTTCTTCTATAATTTTGTTTGGTTTTGGCAAACTTAAAACCAACGGCATTCTTAAACTTGGACGGAGTTCTGTAAGCCGGTTTGCCTTTTTTATTTCCAACTTTTGAATGATTTTTCATCCTGTTAGAGACAGGTCGCGGTCAACCGCGCCTTACCCAGATTAAATTTGTAATTTAAAAAATTATGGATTCAAAATGTCCTTGGGGACATTTTCTAAAAAACACCCCATTAGAAGTTCATTAAGAATAAATACTTTTGTCAAAATATGCGAGCGGGTTCGCCTAACGGCTTCTATATATTCTTAAATCGTGTTCAGTATTAAACTTCTAACAGGGCAGACAAAAATATTATGGATTCAAAATGTCCTTGGGGACATTTTCTAAAAAACAAAAAAACATTGTGGATTCAAAATGTCCTTGGGGACATTTTGAATTCATAACAAAAACAATTCGTCGTGTGATCATTAACTATTCCTACTGCCTGCATATGAGCATACACGATTGTCGGCCCTAAAAACTTAAATCCTCTTTTTTTCAAATCTTTAGAAAATTCTTCAGCTTCTTTCGTGGTTGCAGGTAAATCTTTTAATGTCTCCCTTTTCCCATCAATTTGTTTTCCTTTTACAAACCCCCACATATATTTATTAAAACTTCCAAATTCTTTTTGAACTTCTAAAAATCTTTTTGCATTGTTTATTGTTGATTCTATTTTTAATTTATTACGAATTATTTCAGAATTTTTCAGTAATTTATTCACATCCTTTTTTGTAAATTTTGATACTCTTTTTGGGTCAAAATTTGCAAATGCTTTTTTATATCCTTTTCTTTTATAAAGAACCGTTCTCCAAGATAACCCCGCTTGGGCACTTTCTAATACAAGAAATTCAAAAATTTTCCTGTCACTCTTTGTTGGAATACCCCATTCAGTATCGTGATATTTTATCATTAGAGAATCATTCCCCGGCCAATCACAGCGTATTTTTTCTTTCATAATTTTTGAATTTCTTTTAAATCTTTATCTGGTAGATACAAAATCAGAAGACCTATTATAATTCCACCTATGGCTGTCCAAAGATGATTCCCACCGAGTATTATATCTATTCCATCCAAAACATACCAAATCCCCCGCCAAATGAGAACAAGCCCTACAACGATCGCCATATTTTTAGTAAAATAAGCAAATAAGTTTATTTTTCCTTTTTTTTGATTCATATAAGTAAATTATATTAAAAAAATATACTTTACACAAATTAAATCAAAACTCTCTAAATGAGAGTTTTGATCCATAATGTTTTGTGTTTTTTAAAAAACTCTCTAACTTAAAAATCTCTGGGAGAGATTTTTAAGAAAAGTGCTAGATTTTATTCATATTTTTAAGCTTTTGAATTCATTATTTTTTGTTTATATAAAAAAAGAAAACGACCCTCGGGGCCGTTTTTTTTATTTTATAAACTTTTTTTATTTTGTCCGTGAAGAAATTATGTTGTGCCTAATCAAACTGGCTATAAAAACACTTTTTTCTGCTTGAGATTGATAACATCTATTCGCGTTACAATCTACTTGTAAATAAAGATCTTTTACTATATGAGAACAAACACAGCATTTGAGACCGGGAGGAAGAATTGTGCCTGCGTTTATTAACTCTCGAGGCTCTTTTAGAACTTTAGAAGTAATGTTCATTACTTCTTTAAGCGTTCCATTAGCAATTGCCTGATCTAAATCCATAAAATATCTCCTTTTTTTATTATTTTAACAAAATAACACTTTGTCTCCAATATATCAGAATTTTTGGATTAAGACAAATCACAATAGAATATAAAAATACACAATTTGTTATTGTGTATTTTTATATTTGTGGACCAAACCTGCCTGCGCAGGCAGGTAGGACTCCCACTTCGTAAATATATTTTCTGTCTAAAACGACATTAGAAAACATATTTACTTGAGGCTCGCGTGTCTTCGCTCAGACCAGTGGCGCTCAGACACATTCGAGTCCTTTCTGTATCTCACAAATGTAACAAAAATTGCAGAGCGGTCGCTCTGCAATTTTCATTATGTGGACCGTGTCGGGATTGAACCGACGACCTCCGGAGTGCAAAACCGGTGCTCTAGCCAACTGAGCTAACGGCCCATTATCTAGAAAATTAATGTGTTAAAAATTTTTATTTATCTTTATATTCCACCTCCTCCTATAATGTGTTAATTCTACACGATTTTATTATAATTACAATAAAATGTATAAGTCCACCCATTTTTGCACTCTAGGGGTAAATTAATTTTATAATGATTTGATTGTAGCATAGCTTGGAGCGGAGAGTATTTGTTTTTGAAAGCGTGGTGTACTCTCTTTTCATTGTAAAAG